>Ga0183100_1000010_pt2 | contig 286831 bp, 234 predicted proteins | sample Biomet2_FD_127789 | JGI IMG/M metagenome (GOLD analysis project Ga0183100, IMG submission 127789) | Microbial communities from bioreactor (seeded with anoxic lake sediment) at LBNL, California, USA - Biofuel metagenome 2 | ecosystem: Engineered > Bioreactor > Anaerobic > Unclassified ...
GAAGCTATTATTGAGTGAGCCGCTTTTTGCACCATAAATAAACGGCATAAAACAGCGAAGCCCTCCGACAAGGGAAGGCTTCTTATTCCGTTTTATAGTGCAGTACATCGAGACGTAGCCGATGCGGACACTTTTCGCTTTGTAAAGATAAGCAAAAATATTCACTTGTGCAATTTTCCGAATGTTATTTTTGCACACATCTCAAGCCTGAGCTTTTCGACAAGTTCACCTCCCATTCTAAATTCCATTCACACACCAGGCGAACAACTATTATCAATCAAAGAGCTACTAGCAGCTATAAATTTGGAAGATCGTGACACTTTTATGGAAAAAATACGTATCACCCGCCATGCGAAAAAGAACGATTATGATGCTCTACCACAACAATCCTAAGCATCCTCGCCAAATATATTTACTGACGGTAAAAGGTTTGGCTATTTATAATTCGAAACACGAAGTGTCTTTTCCGAAGTAAGATGCTTAGGTAACAAGAATTAGTGTATCATTCCAGTTCCTCATGCTGTAGGCTGAATAGAGTTCCGGTGATATTATCCCTTTGAAATCGGCACAGAATAGGAGTAGAAGGGCTTGCAAAAAATCCTATTAGTAGAGAAATGAATGGAACGATATAATTACTAGAAGCCTATATTACACTAAGCTGTTTTTGTATATAAAATGGCATTTGTGATCGGTAGAAAATGTATATTTGAAGAGCGTTGAGAGGCTTGCGGATTCTGACGCTGTAACGATAAGCAAAGCGTTAGAAATAAGTAATTAATTTCACTAATAATAAATTAAATAAAAAGGACACTCTATTTCCTTCGTACAAATCAACTTGGAACTGTAATTACCCGTTAATAGAAAACTCGTATAAAAGTATTAATAAAATCTAAAAAATAGTTTTACTTTTATAACTATTTATTTTATTATTATATTTGTTTTTAAATAATCGCCTTAAATATTCGATTATATTACAACATTAACTATTCCATGTAATAAAGTCTAATAATATTAACATTAAAACAATTACCCCTATGCTAAAAATTCAAGGTTTTACCGTTTTATGGATGATCTTAGATATCATCATGCTGGCTTTATGTACTTATGTTGTTTATCGTATTATCCTATTTGTAAAGAAAAAAAATAAAGACGAGAACTAATATCTTTTCGTCTATCTTGTTTTTCTCTGTTTTTCGTCCTGCTTTCATGTAACAATTCAGAAGACATGTCGAATATTAGTCTTTCGAACAAATTAGAATATAGTAGCGCGAAAGAGCAAAAAGATTTTTTCGAGTTTATGATTCGATTTATCTAAAGTAAGGATAAATAGTCCAGACTCCACGAATATAGATACACTATATTTTGATACTAAAGAAGAAGCAGCCGTTTTTCTTAATTCAGAGCCTATGTTTGTTATTGAAAATAGTTTTCTTAAAACATAGGGACTAATAAATTAGTACAAAGTATTAATTAAAAACAAAAGAAATGAAGCGATTATTTTCCCTACTTATTTTATTCCTATCTATACAAATGGTGTATGCTCAAACGCAACTAGTACACCCAATAGAAGGTGGCTTTTATGCCGGGCTCAGTTTTCCTTTAGGTGGTTATCATAGCGGTACGTCAAAAAACGGAGCAAAAATAGGAGGCGATCTCCGGTACAATATCAATAACACTCCTTGGGATTGTGGTATCTTCTTAGAGATAAACAGTGCACAAAGAGATTTCGAATCCGAATATAGTCAAAACAACCGGACATCAATTATCGGAATTATTGGAGATTACAATTTTAGGCAAGGAACGAACTTTAATCCTTATGCCGGAATAGGTGTTGGGTTAGCATGGAATGATGTAGTGGGAGGTTCATATATAGAAACAAACGGATGGAGCATTGCCTTTACTCCACGAGTGGGCATAGAGATATTCCGTCATTTTCGTTTGAGTTGTGGAGCCCAATTTTCAAGAGCGGGATATAACACCTTCAATGTCTCATTCGGAGTTGTAATAGGGGGAGGACTTAAACACAAGAAGTAGAAAAGATGTTAGAGCCTAACAGCTCATCAATAAAATAAAGAATTGAAGTCCTTTGGATAATCCTCCAAATGGCGATTACGATAATAAGAAGACTTCAATTTTTCTACTTTACAAATTACAGCCATACTTACGAAACGATCAGGACTAAAATGCCTAAGGAGATATAGCAAGTTCATTTTATTTAATCGAGTAGGAAGAAAATGAAAGTTTTCTTCCTACTCGATTTTTCCGACCGCCGAGTAAGCAAGGGGAATTTCACCCCAAGCTTCTCAATAAACCGTGCGTGAAACTCTCGCTTCACACGGCTTTACTTATTTAGTCCCTGTTTAAAATTAGCTAACATCTTTTTCTAAAGAGGTTTCCGTATCAGTCGGATAATTACTTTCTTTGAAGTGACTAAACCAAAAGAAAAATGTAACAAACAGATTTAACGGAAACCGAGTGGCAAGATATAACAAAAGTGGTGAACCTGCAAGAAAGAAAGCGGAAATATGATTTATATTGTTCATTTTATTATTATTTAAACCCTATTGGGTTACGTGGTTTATTTTGTATTTTCTTGTGAGTTTGTAATTCAGCCAATGTTTTATTTATCAATTCTAATTGTATTCTGGTATCTTCGTTTATGTCATTATAGTCTGCAAAAACTTCTTCAATATATTCTTTAAGTTCTTTTAGCTCATTCTGAAGTTCTGCAACTTTGTCAACCGGAGGAGTGGAAATAATTTGGCGAATAGCTACAAAAGCGCGCATAATTCCCCTGTTTATTTCTATTGCAGTATCTGTCTTCAAAACACTACTAAGCATTGCTACCCCTAATTCTGTAAAAGCAAATGGCAAGTACTTGAAATTACTGCCACGTCCATTGTTCAAGGTCACAAATTGTGATCTTGAAAGTTCTTCTTTGGTAAGTTCAAACATGAAATCTTCTCCGGCAAACCTTTTCAAATTACGTCTAACAGCCTGTTTTAATACTCTTGTTTCTATACCATACATTTTAGCAAGATCGAAGTCAAACATAACTTTTTGACCTCGTATATCATATATTTGACTTTGAATTAACTGTAGCTGATCCATATTATTTTCTTTCCATTTTTAGAAATTGTTTTGCATTTTGAATTATAAAAAAAAGAGCAATAGATAAAGAATATCAGGAGGTCTAAAGGATTAAAAATGTATCTTATATTTATCAAGACAATAAGTTATGATTAATTATTCCAGCAACCTTAGAGATAAACAGCGGCAAGTTATTAAAAATATATTAAAAGCCAAAGCAAGAAAGCGCAAACATTCTTTACGCGATATAATGAACACCGTGATGTACCTAACAAAAAAAGGGTGCCAGCTGCATATACATAATTCGGAGCATATCCGTTCACTCACATTACCGTTCGGCATACTTTTGTACCTCAACGAGTATAAACAAAAGGTACATGGGGTCTGCTGAATAATATTTATCCACAGCAAATGATCTTATTGAACTGAATTTTGGTACCGATTGTAGCGCTACGCTTGGTTCCTATATCGCGATATCATCACATTCTTTTCCTCATGTGTGGAGATATGTTCTGGAATATGCAGAAAGGTGAATGATATACTATTTCGTTTTCGGTATTTTCTTTATTCTATTCTTCCTGTGAATATTATGGTATAATTACCAAGTAAGGCACTAATAGATTAATCTATGTGACTTATATTTGTATGTTTTTGAACATTATTTCAAAAAAAATCTGATGGTTTTGTAAATGATTTGAATCCTTTTGTGTAGTTTTACTTGTCCTAAATAATAAAACAATTTATTGAATTATGGAAAGTATAAATGAATTTCTCAAAGAATTGCTTGTAAGCGGTGATTTGCAAACTATTATAAATAAGATTGATGGAAAGGTATTCGATTCTCATCAATTTATTCAGCACTTCGCAAAACGTTACGAATCTGAATATATCGAAGCACTTAAACAATGTAATACTAAGCCAGGTCAATTCCGGTGCGTACACTCGCAAATAGCACAATTTTTAGGTGATAACCAAGCACAACTTGGTATAACTAGAGGTGAAAATGTTATAAGTAAGGATGTTTTTGGAAATGATGTGCCTAATGCTAGTTGGACTAAATAGTATTCATTGCGCTTCCCAGCAAATTAGCTTACTGATGAAAAAATAGGGGCAGTATTGGTAACAAGTCGTAACTTTACAGATTAATGATATTAATGATATGAAAAGAATAATAGGATTATATGGTGCCGCAAATGTGGGCAAGACACATTCTTTGAGAATGCTTATTGAGATGATTGCTCATGAACTTGGTAATGAGATTGAACATCAAGAAATTTCTGACAAAAAGTTCACGTTTATTGTTAATGGCAAGACCGTTTGTATTTGCCCAGCAGGTGACAACGGTTATGAGATAGGAAAGGCTATAGAATATGTAAATCAGAATAATTTTGATGTCGCTATATTCGGTTCTCGTAGTAAGGGCGAACCTGCAAACAGGCTAAATGCTTTTGTATCGGAATGTGGTTTTGAAAGTGTCGAATGGCGGCAATGTCCCAATACGAAATATTGGCCAGGTGATTTGAGGACAGAAGTTGAAATGGCAACGGCAAAAATGTTACGTAGAATGATCGATTAAAGCAGGGTATAAAGGTTCTGCTATCAACGTGCCATTTTGCTGGGTGATGTGGTAAATAAAGCATGTTTCTTCGCATACGCTATGATCGTCTATAATGGATATCCGAATGTCGCAACGTTAATTGGCTGCCCTGTTGAAAATTGATACTACTACCTATTGCTAAATAAAAAAGGCGAGCGGCGTGTTAAAGCAAAATAGGTTATTGCGAAATTGTTGAAAATTAACGAGGATAAATTTCTTGTCCTTTGGCTTGCTGACCAATCATAGTGGCTGATGAGTAGAAGGTGGTAAATATGGGTTAGACATTGCAATACAAAAGTTGAATTATTAAAATCAAACAAACAAATAATATGAATATACAAGAGGACATCGTTACCTGGCTTAAAACATTAAAAGGTTGGCAGACAGAATTGGCATATAGAGCTTTAACAAAACAAATAGAAAGTTCTGACATTGCAGATATCCTTTCAATGATAAAAAGCAATACGGTTTTCGCAAATAAAGTTTTCCCTAATTTTGTAAAATCTGCAAGTGAAAAAAAATTAAGGCTATTGTCAATTGAGTCTATTCATAACATTGAAAGTTTGGCACCTCGAAATTCGTTGAATTTTGAAAAAAATAAGAACTTAATTGTCATTTATGGTTCAAATGGTTCAGGAAAATCGGGTTATACGAAACTTATAAAAAAAGCGGCAGGAAAACAGCATGCGGTTGATTTGAAACCAAACGTATATAACATTGGAGAGAAAGAAAGCAAATGCACAATAAAATACACTCTTGATTTGATTGATAAATCAGAAAATTGGATTATGAATAAAGAGCCTATCCCTGATTTATCATTGATAGATATTTTTGATACAGACACTGGAGACAACTACCTAAAGGAAGCAAATGTTGTTACATATACACCTAATTGCATGGTTTTGTTTGAGAAGATAGTATCTTTATATACAAAAATAAGTGAAGCATTAGAATACGAAAAAGGCAGATTAATAAAAAAACTTCCAACTCTTCCAACAGAATACTTTAATACTGTATCAGGGCTATTATATAACAAATTGACTAAAAAACATACTGAAGCCACTCTTTCAAATATTCTGGTTTGGAGTACCGAAAATGAATCTAATAGATTATTACTAGAAAAAAGGCTAAGAGAAAAAGATCCTACAAAGAGAGCAAAAGAAAAGGCAAAACAAAAAAGCGAAGTAGATAAAATTATAATAGAAATCAAGCAAGCAAATTTGCGAATAAATGGCGATGCACAAAAAGAGATTAGAAGTTTAAAGTATAATGCTGCGAATAAGCGCAATGTCGCAAAAGAGAGTATAGCTGTAATTACGAAAGAAACGGAGTTACAAGGCGTTGGCAGTCAGGTGTGGAAAGCATTATGGGAAGCAGCAAAAAAATTTTCCATTCAAGAAGCATATAAGGAAATAGAATACCCATATATCGGTAAAAACTCAAGATGTGTTCTATGCCACCAGTTGCTAGATGAAAATGCAAAAAAAAGATTATCTTCTTTCAATACATTTGTAAGTAGTACATTAGAAAAAGAAGCGGTAGAAGCAGAAAAAGCACTATCCGATAAGCTAAAAGATTTACCAATGGTGATAAATAACGATGTCTTAACGTCTAAATGTACTGCTGCAGATTTAAATGAAGATTGGTTTAAATGTCTCATTTCTATTTGGCAACAAATTGGAGATGTATCAAATGCAATCAAACAGGATAAAGAATTTGCAATAGATGAACAATATATTTCAGATAAGATTAAAGCATTAACGGATATTTCTGAACAATACAAAAAAGAAGCAATTGCATTTGAGGCAGATGCAAAAGAGTTTGATAGAGTAGAAGCCACAAAAGAACTTTTGGAATTAAATGCTAAAAAATGGTGTTCGCAGCAAAAAATAGCAATATTGGACGAAATAGAGCGGCTTAAAAAAATTGATAATTACGATAAATGGATAGCACAATGTAACACAAGAGCTATTTCAACAAAAGCCTCGGAGATATCTGAAATTGTTATTACAGAGGAATATGTGAAGCGTTTTAATACTGAATTATCAGCTCTGAATGCAAGTAAGATTAAAGTTGAATTAATAAAAGAACGTACAATAAAAGGCAAAGTAACCCATAAATTGAAATTAAAAGGAAATACTACTTCTAAGCCGATTGAGATTTTGAGTGATGGTGAACATCGGATAGTCGCTCTTGCTGCTTTTCTTGCCGATGTAACAGGTGGAAACAATACAAATCCATTTGTTTTTGACGACCCTATTTCTTCTCTTGATCAGCAATACGAGGAAAAAACAGTTGAGCGAATAGTAGAATTAAGTAAAACTCGGCAAGTAATAGTTTTCACTCATAGATTAAGCCTATTAGGATTATTGAACGAAAAATCAGATTCTGATAAAATCCAAATAGTAGGAATAAGAACAGAACATTGGGGGTGCGGAGAAATTGGATGCACTCCTTTATTTGCAAAAAAGACAGAAGTAGCATTCAGAAATTTAAAAAATGAAAGAATCCCGAAAGCAAAGAAAATTTTTAATGAAAACGGTCGCGACGAATATTATCCTCACGGCAAAGCTTTGTGCAGTGATATTAGAATATTAGTAGAACGAAGTGTTGAATTGGATTTACTCGCAGATGTTATTCAACGATATAGACGAGCAGTCAATACAATAGGTAAAATTGACAAACTCGCAAAAATTACAAAAGAAGATTGTGATTTAATAAATTTATATATGACCAAATATTCTAAATATGAACATAGCCAACCAGATGAAGAGCAAGTTGAACTACCTGATCCAACAGAAATTGAAAAAGATATTGATACACTAATAAATTGGATTTCAGAATTCAATAAAAGATGATTTAATAATTTGCAAAAAGCAGAAATAATATATTTACTATTATTTTTAATACAGTAATTACTTTCGGAATAGCAACTAAGTATTTCTTACGATTGTGAACACCTATTTATTTTTATCGATGATTAGAATATCATAAAAAAATATATATCAAACAAATTTTAGACTGTCTTTTTTACAATTTTATTTATTAGAATAACTAACGTATGTGGCTACCATAACTACCGTTACTTACTGCGGTAACTAACGATAGTTATCATGACAACTGACGTTAGTTTCGCGTGCAACATCCGTTAGTTACGGCTGCGACATACGGTTGATTTTTTACGACACAGATATACCGACAACAAAGGGGATATACGTGGATGGGGCGATGGACGAAATATCGGCGGACCGAACGAAATCGTTTTGTGTTGTTCTATTTTACCAAAATTGCGGAATGTGCGGAATAGAAATCCTATAAACTCAATATTTTTTTTATCGGCTTATGGCACGTTTATCATTATGATACTCTATTTTTATGAAATATGATTACATAAATATATAAAATAAAAAAAATTAAGGAGATAGGAATCCTATTCCGCACATTCCGCAGGGGCATGTCGATTTTCGAAGTCGTAGTATATTGTGGCTGCGATTTTTGGAAAAAGCAATAATTGGCCTGATTTTTGAAAATTGCAGTATTCGAAAATAAAACTGCTGTTTTGCATATAATACAAATTGCTAAAGAGATATATTTTTTTCTGTCTTTTTGTTCCATATTTGCCCTGAGAGTGATATAAAGACATTACGCAAAAACGATAAAAATGGCTATTTCAAGGCTTTTTAGAAATTTGATCAAATTATTGCCTCGAAGAAAAAAGAGCCTCTATTTGTAAACTATTTCGCAATGAATGTTTTGTGTCTGCTAACCCATTTATAACCATTTACGATTCAACAACTATCTTTCTTCCGATTTTTTCTTGAAAGTAACTACATAAAAAAGGCTTGTAAGTCATTGTGCGACTTACAAGCCTTCTCTATTTCTATCTACAATAATATACGATATTGTAGATGTGCGCTTCCAAATATTAATCAGAAAGGAAGCATTCCATCATTTGCAAAACTAATATCTCTACTTTCTTTGATGTATTTATTATAAAGTTTTTGTGCTTCTTCCATTTTTCCATCTGTCTGATCCAGAAATTCGCGCGCTTTGCAGATGTCTGCAATCTTGGCATTGTCGCCTGCCAAGAGTATTTCTTTCGCCACGAATTTGTCGAAAAGAACATCCAGATATGTAGTGGCACTTTTGTACTGAACGCAGTATTCGGCTTGCTCGGCAGTGAGCAAGTAGCATTCGTACAGCTTTCCATTTCTATCTTTTATGTATTGAAAATTGCGACGTGCCAGAGCCTTGCCCATCCTTATTTGTGCGGCTTTGTCTATCACATATTCGGGATTGAAAAACTTGAGACGCTTCAGTATATCGCTCACCATATAGTTCTTCTTTTGTTGGCACTTCGAAGGATATTTGCGCACGTATTCCACCAGAAAATCATATTCGGCGTCGTTGTTCTCGAACTGGTAGTTGTAGGCGGATAGTTCTTCCTGCTCCTGGGGCGTGAAGTAGTATTTGAAGCCCGTGTCGTGCAGATGGATGACTTGAGCGAAGAGCTGCCCGTAGTCTACCTGATAGTCCATATCGACACTGGTGACTTCGAACACATGGAAACGGCGGTTGCCCGAGGGATCGCTCATGAAATTGGTGCTGTTGCACGTGGCAATGAACGAGGCGCGGTGGGGGTGCAGGTGCCCGAAGCGGTCGTAGTTGATGCGGAAGTCCACTATCTTGCGAGTGATGAGTTCCTTGAGTTCCTGCATCTCGTCGCGCTTGAAGTGGTTGAGCTCGTCGATACTGATGACCAGACACGTGGAGAGCTTCTCGATCGAGTCCTTTTCGGCTTGCACCATGCCCTGATGGACGGCCTGCTGTAGTTCGGGCGGCAGTATGCGGTCTATGAAGAAGGTTTTGCCTATACCGCCGCCGGCACTATAGAGTACGATGACGATGTGGTTGGTGATGTCGTCGTCGCGGTAGGACTTGATCATGCCCACGTACCACATGGTGAGCAGTCGCCGGAAGCGGTCGGGGTCGTTGGTACAGACGGAATCGGCAAAGCGACCGATGTGGTCGCATCCGTCCCATGCGGGAAGCGATTCGAGGTAGGTCTCTACGGGGTCGAACGCCGGAGTGAAGGGCGAGTTGACCAGTTCGTGCACCTGTTTGGGGTTAACGAGATGTCCCATTTCTTTGAGTCGCAGGGAGAAGTGATTTTCGAGGTTGTCGTCAAACTCTTTGTAGTGCTCCTTACCGGTGAGCTTGCGGTCGGTGCGGCGGTAGTATTCGATTCGGAGCGACAGCAGGTTCTTGCGCAGCCATACGGCGCGCTGTATTTCGACTTGCAGGTAGATGTGCTTCATGAGCGGGGCAAACAGTTTGGTGGTGGCGTGCTCGGCGCGGTTGTTGTCGTAGGCGCTCTTCACCGTACTCTCCACTTCGGGGGTGGGGAGCGGCGTCACGACCTTTTTCTCGAACGATGCATCGGTCTCTATCTCGATGATTTTGTGCATGGAGCGCGGAATGAGCACGAGGGCTTTATCGCGGGGTATGCCATACTTGTTGAGTTCGCACGCCGCCTTGTAGACGAAGTCGTTGCGGCTGCCGTCCTTGAATCGGTCGCCCGCGCTGTAGAGGTTTTTGCAGATGATGACGAAGAGTGCGTCCAGCCTATCTTCGCTGGCCCGTGTGAGTGTGAGCAGCGATTCGAGGTTCTCTTTCGACTTGCCTTCGAACAGATATGTAGGCGGTTTGGCGGTGGCGGCAGGCTCGCTCTCTTCCCCTTTCGCCTCGGTGCGCGACGAGCATGTGGCGGCATCGAAGGCCACCACTACGACATTGGGCTGCGGATTGTAGTACGCCTCGGGGTCGTACGAGAGGAAGCAGATGCGCATGGGGTCGCGTCCGGTGGTGTCGATGTCGTAGCCGTAGCACTGGCGGAAAGCATCTACCACGTAGTCGTAGGCGGTATGGTGGAGCGCCTCGTAGGTGGCCCAGTCGGTTGGTATTTCGCCCGACTCGGTGGTGTAGCTGATGAATATCTTCACGCCGTTGCCGCTGGGACTGATGTTGAAATAGTGCACGATGGGATCTTTACGCAGGTAGGTGGTGAGGTCCGCCAGTTGCGGAGCGTCGAGCTTGTCCACGTCGAGCACCAGCTGGCACAGTCCGCGGCGGAAGCCCTCTTTCTTGCGTTGCTCTTCGAACACGGCACCCACGATGACGGCGGGCAGCGACCGCTTGAGGGTGGCGCAACGCTCTTTGTCGCCCTGGGCGGCAGCCTGTCGGATGGCTTCTATCTGCGGGCGCACGAATCCGGTGGTGGTGAGTTCATGATACTTGGTTAAGGTAATGGTGCCCTGTACCTTCGAGATGGAAGGGCAATAGGTCATCTCGAACGGCGGCGTTTGGCCGATTGAATTTTCGCTCATAATTAAAATTTAATAGTTAAAAAAAATAATTCAGGTTATCAACATTTGTTTTGAATGCTTGTCGATACCATCAAAACAAGTTCTAAAAATAGACACAAAGCGATTCTAAGGGCTGTTTCTGCATGCATGTAGAAGCAGCCGTAGCTAATGTACCGGCTATGCCGCCCCTAAGAAGCGGCTGCGGTTTGTACCGGAATATGAATACTGAGAATTTAGATTAAAAGAAGTTCGGAGCGCACGGCTTGAACTCTTGCTCTATTTAAGGCTCCCCCAGGTATTTCACGATAATGTGTACGTCGATGGGGCGATAGGTGTGAGAATATTTGTTGTATCCTACTTCTTCCAACTCTTGGACAAGATTCGGATTGAAATTGATCCACCGACGTAAGGCTTGCAAAGCTCCGCTAGCCGATAAATGACTGTTGTAATACAAGGCCAATTCTGTTTTGCCCATCGCACGTATTTTAAATTGTTTGCTCATAAATTATATTTTAAGATTTCTACAAAGATATAAAATAACAGGACATGCATGCTATTAAAACAAGCTCAAATCAGCTATAATTAGCTAATTATGTTTGCATCATGTTGGAATTGCTGGCAAATAAACCAATATTTAACATACAGCAAATGTTAAAATTGCATTTTCAAAACATCAAAGTTATTGTAAAGTATCATTGCTGCATACCGCCCCTTAGGCATTGATTATCTTTGTGATACTCTTCGAAGAATTGTACAATGTATGCACCGATTATTCACCTTAAAAACAATGATGTATTATGCCTAATGTCTGTTATTCGTTGGTTAAGCGTCCAAACCCTTTAAAAAAGAACGCACCCAAGAAGTTTTATGCCGTGGTACAGAAAAGCGGCAACATGAGTTATGAGAAATTGAAAGAGGATATCTCTTTCAGTACCACCTGCACGCCGGGAGAGGTATCGCTGATTATCGAGACGCTGCTCCGCTACATTCGCGAAGGACTCAAAGCGGGCCAAAGTGTTTATCTGGACAAGTTCGGTCAGTTCCGCCTGTCGTTCTCGAGCAAAGGCGTGGAAAGCGCCAAGGACTTCAATACCGACCTGATCCATGGCATCCGGGTGGTGTTTCATCCCTGCAAGGACCTGAAACCCGAACGCAAAAATATCGTGTTCGAGAAGAAAGCAACTGTCACCGAACAGAAAGCACTGCTCAAAGCGCAGCTTAATGGCGGTGATTCCAACACCGGTGGTAACACTGGAGGAAACACCGGCGGGGACAAACCAGGCGACGAGTCTATGGGTTAGGTTTTCATTCTTCTGTACAGACAGAAGAACGAAACAAGAAGAACTGCCGGCGCTTCAGTCTTCATTTCTTTGTATAGACAAAGAAACGAAGCAAAGAAAACTGCCGGCGCACGAATTTCACTCCAAATCAAGCGGTCTGGGCTTGAAAATTCATAAACGCTCTCCCGATGGTCGTTTGAACGGTATGAATTTCCTAACCCCATACTCGCCCGATTTGTTGAGTGAAAGTTCGTGAAGCCGGAAAGCCTCCGGACTTGGACTTGATTAATGTCACTGAGTAGTGTTTGATTTAAAGTATTTGTATTGTCCACTCCGTGTCCAATATAGGTCCAATCCACTCTGCCCGGCTTCAGCTTTACGTCTCCATGGAGTGCCGAGTATGAAGTCGATAAATCCATTTCGTTCAAAGGAGGTACGACTGCGTCAATGGATTTACGGCTTCAGACCGGTATGGAATGAGACAGGTAAAGATGCGCCGGTGACTCTTTTGCTTCGTTTTCTGTTCACACAGAAAATGAAGGTTACGAACCACTCAGAAAATGAAGACTCTAAAAATTAAATTAATAATTAAAAAGTTACATTATGAAATCAATATTTATGAAAATAGTGGACTGCATTCTGGCAGTTGTGCCTTTCCTCAAGAAGAAGGATGTGAAGGAGATTCGTGAATTCTCCGATATGGTGGCGGGACAGTTGGATTTCCTCGTGGGGGAACTCCGTAAAGTGCTCGACGACTACTGCGAACTGTCAGCCAAAATGCGGGAAATGCATGAGGAGATACTTTCTTTGCGTAAGAAACTTGAAGAAGCGTTTTCTAATTCTTCTTTATAAATTTTCATTTCTTTGTGTGTTTTAGATTTTCATTTCTTTGTGTGGACAAAGAAACGAAACAAAGAAAGCCACCGGCACACCACAATATAGCTAACAAATAATTGGTTTAGAGCTTGAAATTTGTAAACGCCCTCCTTACGTCGGTTGAACGGGTACAAATTTGTAAGCTCTCTCCCTAATCATTTGTTTAGCTATTGTGATGAAGCCGGAAGCCTCCGGACTTGGACCTGGATTGGACGTAATTAGATACTTGTAGGGACGAAGCAGGGAATTTCCTATGCTGGACTTGGATTGGACATGTTTAGAGCTTATTGGATGCAATTGAACGTATATTTCATGGTTGGTATTATGAAGTTATAGTAATGGAAGCGTAGATATTGTCCAATCCGCGTCCAATTCCGAAGGCTCTCCGGCTTCAGCTTTACGTCTCAATGGAGTGCCGAGGATGAAGTCGATAAATCCATCTCGTTCAAAGGAGGTACGACTGCGGAAGTTGGCTATCGCCGACCTTTCCTACGCTCGGCATAATCCAAAGAACTTTGGCTTCTGCTCTCGCTTATCGGAAACGTTGAGGGATTTGCGGCTTCAGACCGGTATGGAATGAGACAAGTAAAGATGCGCCGGTGGTTCTTTTGCTTCGTTTTCTGACCACTCAGAAAATGAAGACTCTAAAGAATAAAAGAAATAATAATATTAAAATGATGACAAATACAAGACAAACAGGGGAAGCCCCAGTAAGCGGCAAACCTACAATACTACGAGATATAGAACTGATAGTGATTCATTGCTCCGCTACACGCGTGAACCGTGACTTCACGGCACGCGATGTAGACACGGCGCACCGCTACCTCGGTTATTCCAGATGGGGATATCACTACTACGTACGTAAGAGCGGACAGATAGAGCGGATGCGCCCCGAGCAAGACATTGGTGCGCACTGCTACGGACACAATCGCGAATCCATCGGAGTATGCTACGAGGGAGGTATGGACGAGAACGGCAAAGCGACCGACACACGTACAGCACAGCAATCCATAGCCATGCACGAGCTGGTGCGCCAGCTATGGACACGCTACCCGCAGGCACGAGTAGTGGGCCACCGCGACCTGTCGCCCGATCTGAACGGTAACGGCGTGATAGAGAAGTTCGAACGCATTAAGGAATGTCCCTGCTTCGACGCCATCCCCGAGTTTGAAAGGCTACGCAAATAACACTTGGCAGGGAATAGTAGAATTTAGCACAAGAATAAAAGGTGATAATCCAAATGGATTATCACCTTTTATTTGTGATTTATATCGTACAAAAAAGATTAGGCTTCAGCGACAACCTCGAAAGGAACCTCAACAGAAACTTCTTTGTGCAATTTGACAGTAGCAGTATAATTACCAACTTCTTTAACAGATTCTTTGATGATGATGATCTTACGATCGATCTCCAAGCCAAGCTTAGAAAGTTCGTCAGCAATCTGAATGTTAGTAACAGATCCGAAGATAGTGCCGGTAGAGCTAACTTTAGTTTTAATAACCAAAGATATATCTTTCAGCTTAGCAGCTATTTCTTCAGCATCTTTCTTAATCTTCTCCAGCTTATGAGCACGTTGTCTCAGATCTTCAGCAAGCACTTTGCGTGCAGATGAAGTAGCGATAACGGCTTTACCCTGTGGGATAAGATAGTTACGGCCGTAGCCAGGTTTTACCTTTACAATATCATTTTTGTAACCCAAATTGGTTACATCTTCTTTCAAAATTACTTCCATACTACTTCCTCCTTATTTCATCAAATCGGTTACATAGGGGAGCAATGCCAAGTGGCGAGCTCTCTTTACTGCTTTAGCAATCCGGCGTTGGAACTTCAAAGAAGTACCGGTAATACGGCGGGGAAGAATCTTACCCTGCTCGTTCAAGAATTTCTTCAAAAATTCAGGATCTTTGTAGTCGATGTACTTTATACCGTTCTTTTTGAAACGGCAATATTTCTTCTTCTTAACATCCACCGATGGCGGAGTTAAATATCTGATTTCAGATTGAGATGTATTATTCTGTTCCATAATTAAGCCTCCTTTTTAGATTTCAAACTTCTTCTCTTTTCTGCGTATTCAGCAGCATACTTATCCATTCGGAAGGTAAGGAAACGGATAACACGTTCATCACGGCGGAAGTTCAGTTCCAATTTAGCAACAACGGACGGGTCTGCATTGAATTCAACTAGCTGATAAAATCCTGTCGTCTTTTTTTGGATAGGATAAGCTAATTTCTTCAATCCCCAATTCTCCGTATTGATTATCTCTGCGCCCTCTGTCTGGAGGATGCCTTTGAATTTCTCTACCGCTTCCTTCATCTGTTCATCAGACAAAACGGGAGTCAAAATGAAAACGGTTTCGTATTGGTTCATACTTTTTTAATTTGTTATTTGTTTAAAATGCGACTGCAAAGGTAGTTATTTTCTGTAAAGCCACAAAAAAAATTAATATTTTTATTCAAACAAGCGCAACAATCACAGAAAATAATTACATTTGCAAATATTGTCTAAACAATAAATCAAACATAGTCTTATGAAATGTCAATATACTTTCGACATGCACCTGGTATTTGCCATGATGAACGGCCGGGTATCGGCAGTACTCAACAGAAGTCTTTATAGAAACTTCAGGGCAAACAGTATCGATATCAGTCCCGAACAATGGACTGTTTTGCTTTATTTATGGGAAAAAGACGGCGTCACCCAACAAGAATTATGCAACGCCACTTACAAAGACAAGCCCAGTATGACGAGACTCATCAATAATATGGAGCATCGTAATCTGGTACGTCGCGACTCGAATAAAAAAGATCGACGCGTAAATCTGATCCATCTGACGGAGTTGGGCAAAGGGCTCGAGGTCAGAATGCGAATCATCACTTCGCGAACACTGAAAGAGGCATTAAAAAACATCTCTACAGAAGATCTCAATACGTGCCAGATGGTGCTGCGCCAAGTGTTTGACAACTGCATGGAAGAAAGCAAATAGCAGAGAACACGGCTACCTTTGCAACCGATCTTATGACATGAGCGGGAATGAAGGAAGTTCGATCATAAATAGTCAGTATACGCAATATTGGCTTTAAAACCACGAGGTTATTCGCGTAAATAACGATTTATGATTCAGACCGTTCGATGAGATTCGCATCCTCTTCGTATTCCGAGAAACAGATATTTCTGCCGAAAAGGAGTTTTCATCTATACGAAACTCCATTTTCTATTTGCTCCTTCGAAGCTTAGCACGGACTTCGGCTTGAGAAGCGCCGGCTTTGAGAGCCCGCAAGTAATCTTGCTGTGCCAGTGCCTTCTTTTTAAGACGCAAATGAATGTCGCCCCTCAACACAAAAGCTTCGGGAGCCTTGGGGTCTAAAGTGATAGCACGCTCTACATCAATCAATGCCAAATCGGGCTGTGTAATGTCCATCTCCACATTGGCGCGTGCCAAATAAAGAGATGCACTTGAAGGATATTCGGATATCAAAGAATTGAGCAATTCCATTGCCGAACGAAAATCTTTCTGTTTTTGTGCAAGCATAGCCAACCCCAGACGAGCATCGTAGCTATTAGGCTCGAGCATCCTCAGATGATTATAATCCGCTCTTGCTTCGTCCAACTCCCCACGCTTAGAATGTAAAAAGGCACGTACCGTGAGTGCTTCTTTGTTATCGGGCTGCAATGCAAGTACCTGGTTGTAATCGGTAAGCGCCGTTGCCTCAAGTCCTTCTTCCATATATATCAAAGCCCTCTTCAACAATATTGCTGTAGATTTGGGTTCGGCCCTCAATGCCATCGTGTACGAATCAGTCGCATCAGAATAATGTTTCATTTGACGCTGTATCAAACCCAAATTACAGTAGAGGGCAGCAATCTCTTTCTCGTCACTATTGACACTGATAGCCTCTTTGAACAGTTTTTCTGCTTGTACCAGACTATCCTTTTCTACATATTGCAATGCCTTTTCGGCAAGCGTTTTATAATTTTGCGCCGCCAATGGAAGTGCCATACAAAGCAACAAGAGAGTAATTATTTTTTTCATTTCAATACATTATTAATAAATTGTTCGGCCTCGACAAGAGTTTCGGGTTTTCCGATATCAATGAGCTGCAATCCGCTTTCGACATATCCGCAGATATTTATTGAACGGCATGCAGAAAGATAAAAATCGATTATAGAGAACTTATCGCCCCAACAAGGTGCTTCCATCAACCGAAAGATCTCGGGCGAAAGAACATGTATGCCACTGAAAGCAAGACATTGGTGTTGATTTTCATCGTACACAAAATCTTGAGGTTTCGTTTCTCCTGTTTTTTTGTTTATCCATCCACAAAGCCTATCTTGCGCATCGAAAACGAGATAACGGGACGTTTGCCTCTGACTGACAAGGACTGTAGCTTTGCAGCCGCTAGCCACATGGTGAGAAAAAAGATCTTTCAGATCCACATTTGACAAGATATCGACATTGTGAACGAGAAATGGTTCACTATCATTATCTAGAAAAGTGCGCGCTTTCTTAATGCCACCACCCGTATCGAGCAAGTTGCCCCGTTCGTCGGAGATATGAATAGAAACGCCGAAATGATCGTTCGCTTTCAAAAAATCAATAATCTGTTGGCCCAGATGATGAATATTAACAGTAATATCATCAAACCCCGAAGCTTTCAATTTCAATATGACATGTTCCAGCATAGGGCGTCCCGCAATAGGTACAAGAGCCTTTGGAAGCGTATTGGTAAGCGGCCGGAGACGGGTGCCCAGACCCGCCGCAAAAATCATAGCTTTCATCTTGTAGCGTTAAACATTTGTTCAATGTTCTGCTCGCGATGAACCAATTCAACATGCACACCGAACTTCTTGTTCAGATGTTCCGCCAGATGTTGAGCCGAATAGACCGAACGATGCCGTCCACCTGTGCAACCGAAGCAAACCTGCAAGTTGCTGAATCCACGTTCGATATAGCGTTGAACCGAAGCATCAACCAGCGCATAAACATGCTCTAAGAAAGTCAATATTTCTCCGTCCTCTTCAAGAAACTTAATGACGGGTTCATCGATACCTATAAATGGTTTATAACGGTCGTACTTACCCGGATTGTTCACCGCACGGCAATCGAACACATATCCTCCACCGTTTCCGGTAGTATCTTCGGGTATACCCTTTTTATAGGCAAAACTCATTACCCGAACCGTAAGCTGACGTTTTTTCAAATCATCAGTAAATTGCTTCATCTCAGTAAGTTGTTTCAGCACTCCACAGAGATAAGGATATTCGGCATAACCATTTTCGAGTAACTCGCGAAGGTTCTCGATAGCAAAAGGAACACTTTGAATGAAATGAGGTTTCTTTTCGAAATAACCTCGAAAGCCATAAGCGCCAAGCACTTGTAAAGTCCGGAATAAAACGAAATGGCGCAACTGGCTATAAAAATATTTCTCGTCTATAGGTTTGTAATCTCTAAGGGCAACCAAATATTCTTTCAACAATTCCTGACGCAAACTGTCAGGATAGCGTGCCTTGGCTTGCCACAAAAACGAAGCTACATCATAATAGAAAGGCCCTTTACGACCACCCTGGAAATCGATAAAATAAGGCTCGCCGTCCTTAATCATGACATTACGGCTTTGGAAGTCGCGATACATAAATGTCGCCGACTGACTACGCATCAGCACATCAGCCATCTTCTGAAAGTCATCTTCCAATTTGTCTTCTTGAAAATCAAGCCCAGTAGCCTTTAAGAAACAGTACTTAAAATAATTCAAGTCCCACATAATAGAACGCAGGTTGAATTCGGACTGCGGATAACACATCGAAAAGTCAAAGCCGTCGGCTCCTGCAAACTGAATGGAAGGCAACAGACGAACTGTCTTGCGAAGCAACACCTTTTCTTCCTCCGAAAAGACACTTGTCTTGCGTCCTTTCTCAATTGCTCCAAAGAGCAATGTGTCGCCCAAATCTTCTTGCAAATAATAATAAAGATTGTCTTTAGAAGCATAATAGACCTCAGGGACAGGCAATCCACACTGACGGAAATGTTTTGCCATATAAAGAAAAGCCTTGTTTTCATCGATTGATGTACCATAAACACCAATAACACTTTTGAGGCCCGTGAGACGGAAATAACGGCGATTGGAACCGGACGAAGGAAGTTCGGTAACCGTCTCGGCTTCACTACCCATATATGCCAGATATAAATTCTTTAAATCTTCTATAATCATAACGATATGTTTGGTGACAAAGATAGGATTTTTTTAGTACTTTTGCAGGCGATTATCAACATTTTTTGGCAATGGAATTTAACTCTAAGCGTATATTAAGAATTGCGTACTGCGTAGTAGCATTTTTTATATTCTCGGTTACAGGGTTTTATATCTTCCGCAATCAACTGCTTCATTATTTTGCAGACCGAAAGATACAACATTTGGAAACGACCTATGATCTATCCATTCATTACCGGCAACTGCAATTTAACGGACTGCGCGAAATAGACCTCAGCGAGTTTTCGATCGTACCCAACCATCGAGACACGCTTCTTAATCTTCGTTCCATGAAAGTGAAACTCAACTTTCTGCCATTGTTTATCGGAGAAATAGAACTCAACGACATGTCGCTCGAACACTTGGCCCTCACCTTTATAAAAAAAGACAGCATATCGAATTACGACTTCCTTTTCAAAAAGAGAAATGCCAACGAGACTGCTAAAAAAAGAGGTTATGACGAACGAGTGAATAGTCTGCTGAACATGTGTTATGATTATCTGCCGGAAAACGGCACCCTACAAGATGTGCTTATCAGCAAACAAAAAGACCATAATAAGCTGGCATTGCAGTTTGCCACATTCAGCGTGAAAGACAATCATTTCGACAACGAGATAGCCATTAGTGAAGATGAAGAACCCGCTCAACAACTAAGAGCAACAGGCGTTCTCAACCATTTCAGCAAGGAATTGCAACTATCACTCACTTCTGCGACGCCATACAAGAAAGTATTTATTCCATATCTTAATAAACATTATCATGCCCACGTAGCTTTCAGTTCACTGCTTTACAGCATGACGAAAAGCAAACATTTCAGCTACACATCGCTTAATGGAGAGCTCATGATAAATGGGTTGGAAGTCTCGCACAAAGCTCTTTCGCCCGAAGTGATCCAGCTCAACAAAGGTAGAATCGATTATTCGGTGAACATAGGTTCCAATTATATCGAATTGGATAGCGCACAAACCATTGTCCAATTCAACCGACTATTGTTCAGCCCCTATGTTCGAGCAGAAAAGAACAATAACAAATGGCATTTCATGGTAGGGCTTGATAAACCCTGGTTCAACTCGAACGACCTATTCGCATCACTGCCTCAAGGGCTATTTGGCAATCTAAAAGGACTTCGTACTACGGGACAATTAGCCTATCATTTTCTCCTCGATTTAGATATGGCTAACCTCAATGCAATGCGACTCGAATCGAATTTGAGTCAACGTTTCTTCCATATTGTCAGTTACGGCAAAACAGACCTTAATCGAATGAATCGAGAGTTCATGTATACGGCCTATGACAATGGTCGACCGGTACGGACATTTCCTATCGGGCCATCGTGGGCACACTATACGCCAATAGACAGCATCCCACTCATCATGCAATGGGCAGTACTTGAAAGCGAAGACGGAACTTTTTTCAAGCACCACGGCTTTCGTCTCGATATGCTACGCAGTGCTTTGATATACGATCTGCAAAAGAAACGCTTCGCCCGTGGCGGCAGCACTATTTCCATGCAAATTATAAAGAATGTATTCCTCAACCGCAATAAAAACATAGCTCGTAAACTTGAAGAAGCTTTTATCGTATGGCTTATAGAAAATGAACACATTACATCGAAGCAACGTCTGCTTGAGGTATATTTCAATATTGCCGAATGGGCACCCAACGTATACGGCATCTGGGAAGCTTCAGATTTTTACTTTAACAAACGTCCGCAGCAGTTGTCACTCGAAGAGTGTATCTGTCTGGCATCACTTATCCCCAAGCCCAAACATTTCGCCAGTTCATTCGGAGTGAATAAAGAGACAGGCGATATTATACTCCGAGGATATTATGCCAACTATTATCGGCTTATTGCACGACTAATGGCCGCAAGAGGAGTAATCAGCCATGCACAGGCAGACAGCATACATCCTTATGTCCATCTCACGGGTAGAGCGCGCAACTCTTTCGTTATACATCGTGACAGCACTACCATTCAGCAAAACGAGATGATACTGAACGACAGTATTGTGCCACAAGCCGCATTTCCTCCATCCATTTAGCCACAGGCTTTTACATAGACTGTTTGTATCTTTAAGAAAGATATAGATTATACCATCTGGCAAAGAGCAGTCGGTATGTTAACAACGATAATTTGTTAACATTTAATCCGTTTTTCGTTAACAACTACATTCTTACTTTTAAACGTTGTTATAAATGAAACTAAAAACAAGCTTAGCGCTTGCAGATTCAACAAATACAATTATATTTGCATAGTGTTTTTCATAGTATTAGATTAAGGTTACAAAAAATGGTTGCTCGCGAGAGTAGCCATTTTTTGTGTCTTATATTTTATATTTGAGTTTCGCCTTCGATATAATTATTGAGGGTCAATCGCTCCCCATCGAATTCAACATAAGTAAATTGCGTTATCCAATCCCCTATAATTAGAATTCTGGCACTGCGGTTCAACATCAAATCGAGTTCAATATGCCGATGTCCAAAGATAAAGAAATTCACCTCTGGATGAGTTCGCAAATAATCTTTAGCATATAGCACCAAGTATTCTTTATCCTCACCCATATAAGAAGGCTCTTGACATCCTACCCTCTTCAATCGGCTATGCTTGGCCCATGTCAGTCCCAAATCGATACTCCAGCGAGGATGTACATTCGAAAAAAGGAATTGTAAGAACTTACTATGAAACATTGCACGAAGCAGCTTGAACTTACGGTCATTATCACCCAATCCATCGCCATGTGCCATAAAAAATATTTTACCGAATATTTCACAGGTCAGCGGCTCACGATGAATAATCATGCCACATTCCTTTTCCAAATAATCGCCGCACCAAAGATCGTGGTTGCCGATAAAGAAATGCACTTCGACCCCACTATCGGTCAATTCGGAAATTTTTCCCAGAAAGCGGGTATAGCCCTTGGGGACTACCGTTTTAAACTCATACCAGAAATCGAATATATCGCCCAATAGATAAAGGGCACTTGCCTTATCTTTAATACTATCCAAAAAACTTACTAACCGCCGTTCTTGAGTTCTTCCGTGCTGAATGCCTCTCGAACCGAGATGAGCATCCGAGAGAAAATAAACTTTTTTCATTACTCTTACGTTTTAATTGTACATACGAATATACCACGGAACAGCCCCGAAAGTATATTACATAAAGCCTAATTCCAACTTAGCTTCATCGGACATCATGTTCTGATCCCACATGGGCTCAAAAACCAAATTAATATTGGTTGCAGTCACCCCGTCTATGGATTCGATCCTTTGGCGTACATCTTCAACAATGAAGTCGGCAGCAGGACAATTGGGTGCAGTAAGTGTCATCTCAATATTGACTTCAAACTTGTCGCTCACATCAATTTTATAAATCAATCCCAAATCGTAAAGATTTACCGGAATCTCCGGATCGTAAACGGTTTTGAGCATGGCGACTATCTTTTCTTCCATTTCAAATTTTGTCATAACTCTATCTGATTGTTTCCACAAAAATACTGAAATATTTTGGAATACAACAAGCTTTATTGTTCTTATTAGCTTCATAAAAACAATATCACTATCCTTTTATCCATTCAAAAATGGATAGAAGAATACCTCAAAAGAATATCTGAATTTTTAAAGTTATATTTTATCGGCTTCGATATAACCGTTCATCACAGCATAAATGGCAAGGCGCGAAACTGATTTCGTTCCAAGTTTATCGACAATATTCTTGCGATGAGTAATGACCGTTGACAGCCCGATATGCAACCTTTCGGCAATCTCCTTATTAAGAAAGCCCCTTACTATCATCACTAAGACCTCAACTTCGCGTGGAGTAAGATCGTGCAACCGTTTGTCCCAATGCGGAATGCGGGCATCATCCGGATGTTTGTGATGTCCCGTCTGCTCTAACGTCAACAAATGCTTGACAAGCTCTTTCTCCGGTTGATGAATATTGAGCATGCGGACATCTTTCAACTGGATAAAATTGTCTTCGCCAACCAAGACTATCGTTTTATGGAGTCTAGACTGAAAAAAAGAAGAATGATCCATATAAACCTGTAACGATACAAAATAATGGATAAACATATCCGGCGTATCATCGGTAAAATGAGCAAAAGTATTGAATATCCGCACAGATACTTTTGGCATAATATCAGTGATGAGTTGACGCAATCCGATACACGACAACATATTGGAATCTACTATTGCTATTTCGAGATTTATAGAGTTATTCATTATTTATAGTTTACTGATATACGCTACAGCAGACTCTGCACACTTTTCACCATCAATAGCAGCCGAAACGATACCTCCGGCATAACCGGCACCTTCACCGCAAGGGAACAGCCCCTGAAGAGTGACATGTTGCATCGTTTCCGGATTTCTAAGAATCCGCACAGGCGACGAAGTACGAGTTTCAACTCCTATCATCACAGCCTCATTGGTCAGAAAGCCATAGCTACTCCGACCAAACACCTTAAAGCCTTCACCAAGACGTGACGATATAAACTCCGGTAACCAAAAATGTAATGGAGAAGAGATAAGTCCCGCACTATACGAAGAATCGGGCAATTCATAGCTCAATTTCTTCTTGACGAAATCATACATTCGTTGCGCCGGTGCAATTTGCTTCATACCACCCTGCTGCCAACAAACACGTTCCAATTGCTCCTGAAATTGCATCACAGCCAATTCGGGAGCCGTATCGACACCTTGCTCAGTAGCAATATTCATGAATGGAATATCATCGGGATGAATCTCGACAACCATACCGGAATTGCTCCAACGCGATCCTCTTGTAGAAGGGGACATTCCGTTTACAACCACTTGCTCGGGACCACTTGCAGCCGGAACTACAAAACCGCCGGGACACATACAAAAGCTATACACGCCACGTCCGTCAACTTGAGTCACAAAGCTATATTCGGCAGCAGGCAAATAAGCCCCGCGCCCTTCTTTATTATGATACTGAATCTGATCGATAAGAGCTGAAGGATGTTCCAACCGTACACCCACAGCAAGACCTTTGGCCTCTATAGCAATATGATTTCTCGAAAGCCAACGATACACATCCCGGGCCGAATGACCGGTAGCAAGTATAACAGGCCCCATCCAAACGCTACCTTCGGCAGTTTCAATACCGACAACCTTTTCCCCTTTTATTATCAACTCGCTCATTCTGGTTTGAAAATGCACTTCACCACCACAGGCAACAATAGTATTCCGCATATTTTCGATGACCCGAGGCAACTTATCTGTACCGATATGGGGATGAGCATCAGCCAATATAGCAGTAGAAGCGCCATGCTGACAGAACACATTCAATATCTTATCAACGTTGCCACGTTTCTTACTTCGAGTATAAAGTTTACCGTCCGAATAAGCTCCTGCACCACCCTCGCCAAACGAATAATTCGATTCAGAATCGATAGTCTGCCTAGTACTTATCAAGGCAATATCCTTTTTACGTTCGTGCACATCCTTGCCGCGTTCTACGACAACAGGACGGAGGCCCAACTCGATGAGCCGCAAAGCAGCAAACAATCCGCCGGGGCCAGCTCCCACAACAATAACCTGTGGTTTGCCCTCTACATTATTATATATGGTTTTCTCATATTCATCATCCGATGGTTGCTCATTAAGATAAACACGGACTTTCAAGTTGACAAAAATAGTGCGTTGGCGAGCATCTATGCTGCGCTTCAGCACCCGAGTTGCGGTAATTTGAGAGATAGACAAACCTTTTTCTTTCGAAAGGTATTGTTTGAGCTTATCGCTATCTGCTGCGATTTCGGGTAATATTCTCAGTTGATATTCTTGAATCATAAATTTGTATCTTATCCAAAAAGAAAACGAAAAGCTTCCTCTACTTTCTTGACCGGAACCAATTCTATTTTATATCTATCGCTACTAATGTTTTGCATATTATTGTGTGGCAATACAAAATGCTTAAATCCTAATTTCTCAGCCTCACCAATACGCTGTTCGATTCGATTCACCGGACGAATTTCGCCAGACAAGCCCACTTCGCCGGCCATACAAACTTGACGTTCGATCGCCGCATCCATGTTAGAAGAGAGTATGGCACTTACAACAGAGAGGTCTATTGCAGGATCGTTCACCCTCAGCCCACCTGCAATATTGAGAAATACATCTTTTTGAGCAAGCTTGAAGCCTACTCTTTTTTCGAGTACGGCAAGTAGCATATTCATCCGTCGCAAATCAAATCCGGTAGCCAAATGTTGTGGATAGCCATAAACAGCCGAGCTGACCAACGCTTGGGTTTCAATTAAAAAAGGACGAATACCATCTACCGCCGAAGCGATAGCTACACCACTCATTTCTTCATGCCCTTCCGAAAGCAATAACTCCGAAGGATTGTTCACTTCCCGCAATCCACTCTGGCGCATTTCATAAATACCCAGTTCGGACGTGCTTCCAAAACGATTCTTAATACTACGCAAAATACGATACATATAATGCTGGTCGCCCTCAAATTGTAATACTGTATCGACAATATGTTCCAACACTTTAGGTCCTGCAATAGTTCCCTCCTTATTGATATGCCCTATCAAAATAACTGCCGTATGCGTTTCTTTAGCAAATTTCAATATCGACACAGCGCATTCTCTTACTTGAGACAGACTACCCGGAGACGAATCGATTATTTCAGTCGAAATGGTTTGAATAGAATCGATAATAACAATTTCAGGTTTTGTATTTTTAATATGAGTATAAATTTCTTCAAGTGACGTTTCACAAAGAATCAGACAACCGCTTCCACCACCGACAAGACGATTGGCACGAAGCTTCAACTGATTGGCACTTTCTTCACCCGACACATAAAGAACACGTTTCTCGGACATCTTCATAACGGTCTGCAGCACCAAGGTCGACTTACCGATACCCGGTTCGCCACCTATCAGCACCAATGAGCCAGGCACAAGTCCGCCACCCAACACACGGTTCAATTCCTCGTCATGCATATCAATACGAGGATCATCTTTTGTTTCTATCGCATCGAGGGCTATCGGTTTGGATTTGACGGGGTCCATCCCTGTTGCTACCCGTTGAGGTCCCGATTCTTTACGAACCACCTGCTCTACATAGGTATTCCACTCGCCACACGAAGGACATTTGCCTACCCACCTAGGCGATTCTTGTCCACAATTGTTACAGACATAAACCGTTTTTTCTTTCGCCATCATTTACTAATTATAGACAACAAAGATAATGCAAGCAGAAAGTAATAACAAAAATATCACAAGATTTATTTGAGATCAACAACGCAGAGATAAGTTATATTTACTCTCTTGTTATTTCGCCGACAATAGAATGCGTCATTTTTTCTCGCACTTCTTCTGGAGAATAACCATGTCCGAGCAAAAACATCAATTTAGTAAGAGCCGATTCTGTTGTAGAATCGTCGCCGCTGACACAACCCGATTGGATAAGTTGAAAACCGGTTTCATATTTTGACATATCCACACAGCCCCCTAGACATTGAGTCACATTGACAACTACAACCCCTCTTTTGCTTGCTCTACAAATAGCATCTACCAACCATGATTCATGAGGAGCATTACCCGATCCAAATGTTTCAAGGATCAATCCCTTCAAACCAGGTATATCGAATATCGTATCAACTACATATTTCTGAATACCGGGAAACAATTTAAGAATCAACACATTGGTATCCAAATAATAATGAGGAATTAAATGAGTAACTACTGCCCGATGACAATAATGGGGAAAATATCGGATATGAATGCCTGCTTCTGCCAGGAACGGATAATTGTATGAACGAAAAGCATTGAAATTTTCGGCATTGATTTTTGTCGTACGATTACCCCTCATCAGATGACTCTCAAAGAACACGCATACTTCGGGAATTATCGGGTTACCATTTTCGTCTTGAGCAGAGGCAATTTCGATACTCGTCATCAGATTTTCTTTACCATCGGTGCGAACTTTACCGATAGGAAGTTGAGATCCTGTCAACACAACGGGTTTTCTAAGCCCTTCAAGCATAAAGCTGAGGGCAGAAGATGTATAAGCCATTGTATCAGTCCCATGTAGAATAACAAAACCACTAAAGCGTTCGTAATTTTCTTCTATAATACGCACAATCTTTCGCCAAGCATCAGGATTAATATCCGAAGAATCAATCGGGGGTTCAAACTGAACAGATTCAATCGGAAAACCAAACGATTTTAATTCGGGAACGTGTTTTTGTAACTGTTCAAAATTAAAATTTTCGAGTGCGCCGGTTTGCACATTCTCTATCATGCCGATTGTGCCGCCAGTATAGATTAAGAGTATAGACGTGTTTTTATTATTCATGTACCATTTTGTTATTATATAACGCCGCAAAGATAATAAAATTAATATGATTCATATCATTTTGATATGTAATTCTTTAAGTTATTTGAAAAATAATACTTAATGATAAAATAAATCAAAAAATGCTGTTAGAATGATAGAATAAATAAAATTATTCTTACCTTTGTCGCATCAAATTAAAAATAAAACAGAATGTTATCAATGTACTATCCACATACGGTCACTGCTATGATGACAATGGGTATGACCCCTAGGGGTTAAGGATAGTTTTTGTGTATCTACGTGATTCACGCTTGCAAGGGCAAGCAAAATCAATTCTTCTAATTTCTTTTTATTTTTGTTTAATCCACATTCAACATGTTACTCTCTTTAAGGCTGCAATCAAATCAGCAAGAGGAGTTTGATAAATAAGATTCGTTATGATAGTAATGAAATTCGGAGGAACTTCTGTTGGTTCCGCAAAAAGCATCTTAAATGTAAAAAAGATAGTTGAGTCCGCTCAAAAGCCTATAATAGTTGTTGTTTCGGCACTTGGCGGTATTACCGATAAATTAATCCAAACGTCAAAAATGGCAGCCCAGGGCGACCCGGCTTTCCAAGAGTCTTTTGACGAAATTATTGCCCGGCACAGGGAGATGATCGCACAAGTCATTCCGGTTGGAGTCGAACGCAATACACTGAGCCGCCAAGTGGAAGTTTTGCTCAACGAACTAAATGGTATATTTCATGGTATATACTTGATAAAAGATCTGTCCAACAAGACATCAAATACAATAGTTAGCTATGGCGAACGGATCTCTTCGCTCATCGTAGCCACATTAATAAAAGATGCCAAACACTACGATTCCAGAGAGTTTATTAAAACGGAATACAAACATTCCAAACACTTTCTTGATAAAGAATTGACAAACGAGCTGATTAGTAAAACTTTTCAGACTCTTCCTCAAGTGGCTGTTGTTCCAGGATTTATTTCCACCGATAAAAACACAGGCGACATTACGAACTTGGGACGTGGAGGTTCAGACTATACTGCTGCAATTATTGCAGCACAGCTCGATGCCGAACAATTGGAAATATGGACTGACGTAGATGGCTTTATGACAGCCGATCCACGTGTCATCTCTTCGGCTTATACCATCAAAGAATTGACTTATGTAGAAGCGACAGAGTTATGTAATTTCGGAGCAAAAGTTGTTTATCCTCCTACCATCTATCCTGTATGCCACAAGAACATTCCAATATTGGTAAAAAACACCTTTAATCCGGAAGCTGCAGGAACGATTATCAAACAGAAAGTAAGTATCCCCGAAGGGAAAGCCATCAAAGGCATTTCTTCTATCAACGACACAGCGCTTATCACTGTTCAAGGGCTTGGCATGGTTGGTGTAATCGGTGTCAATCACCGCATTTTCAGAGAATTGGCAAGAAGTGGCATCAGCGTATTCCTGGTATCACAGGCTTCTTCGGAAAACAGCACATCTATCGGTGTACGAAATGCCGATGCGGACATTGCCTGTGAAGTACTAAATCAAGAGTTCTCCAAAGAAATTGAAATAGGAGAAATATCTCCCATCCAAGCAGAAAAGAATTTAGCAACGGTAGCTATCGTAGGAGAGCACATGAAACATACCCCTGGCATTGCCGGAAAGCTTTTCGGCACACTGGGGCGCGACGGTATCAACGTGATAGCCTGCGCACAAGGCGCTTCCGAAACAAACATTTCATTCGTAGTTGATGCAAAGCAGTTGCGCAAATCACTTAATGTCATCCACGATTCTTTTTTCCTGTCAGAGTACCAAGTGCTCAATCTTTTCATCTGTGGACACGGCACCGTAGGCGGCAGTCTCATTAAACAAATAAGTCAACAACAGAAAAAGTTGATGGCTGAAAACGGGCTACGTCTCAATGTTGTAGGCATAACCGATTCTCACTACGCACTATTTACACGCAGTGGAATAGACCTCAGTAACTACGAAGAAGAAATAAGAGAGAAAGGAATTGAAAGTTCTCCCCAAATAATTCGAGACGAAGTTATTGGCATGAACATTTTCAATTCCGTATTCGTAGATTGTACCGCCAGCCCTGCAGTAGCCGGATTGTATGAAGACTTCTTGGAACACAATATTTCGGTGGTTGCTGCCAACAAGATAGCAGCCTCTTCGGCTTACGACAATTATGTCGCACTGAAACAAACAGCACGGCGACGTGGTGTGAAGTTCCTTTTCGAAACGAATGTTGGTGCCGGTCTACCTATCATTAACACCATCAATGACCTAATACACAGTGGTGACAAAATATTGAAGATCGAAGCGGTATTATCTGGCACACTGAATTATATATTCAACAAAATCAGTGCAGAAATTCCTTTTAGCGAAACAATAAAAATGGCACAATGCGAACACTATTCCGAACCTGATCCTCGCATAGACTTGAGCGGAAAGGATGTGATTCGCAAATTGCTCATTCTCTCTCGCGAAGCCGGCTATCGCCTAGAGTTCGATGACATAGAAAAGCACCTTTTCATTCCCGAGAGTTATTTCAAAGGCACGCTCGAAGAGTTTTGGGAAAAGATTCCTTTGCTTGATGCCGACTTTGAAGCTCGTCGCAAGGTCCTTGAAGCCCAACACAAGCGTTGGCGTTTCATTGCGACCTTCGAGAATGGAAAGGCTTCTGTTGGATTAGAAGAAGTAAATGCCGATTCACCATTCTATGCACTCGAAGGAAGCAACAACATCATCCTACTGACGACACAGAGATACCATGAATATCCGATGATGATTCAAGGTTATGGTGCTGGTGCAAGCGTAACTGCCGCAGGTGTTTTTGCCGACATAATGGGTATCGCAAATGTTTAGATCATGAAACACATTATCATATTAGGTGACGGTATGGCCGATTGGCCAGTAGAATCGTTAGAAAACAAAACGTTATTGCAATATGCCCACACTCCCTATATGGACAAATTAGCAGAAATGGGATGCAACGGTCGTTTAAAAACTGTTGCAGATGGTTTCCACCCCGGAAGCGAAGTAGCCAATCTCTCCATTTTAGGCTACAATCTACCAAAAGTTTACGAAGGTCGTGGACCGCTCGAAGCAGCCAACATAGGCGTACAACTAGAACCTGGCGATATGGCGATGCGCTGCAATATTATTTGCATCGAAAAAGACGTTATCAAAAACCACTCTGCAGGGCATATCACTACCGAGGAAGCCGATATTCTAATGAAATACCTGCAAGAGAAGTTAGGTAATGAACGAATTCATTTCTATACCGGCGTACAATATCGTCATCTGTTGGTTATTAAAGGGGGAGATAAACATCTTGACTGCACACCTCCTCACGACGTACCTCTCAAGCCTTTCCGCCCCCTAATGGTGAAACCTCTCACAACCGAGGCTAAGCCAACCGCAGACATGCTCAATGAGCTTATCGTCAAATCGCAAGAGCTTCTCAAAGATCATCCACTCAACCTGAAACGAATGGCAGAAGGTAAGGACCCTGCTAATAGTATATGGCCCTGGTCACCGGGATATCGACCACAAATGGAAACTTTTAACGAGGTCTTTCCACATGTTAAAAAAGGTAGTGTAATATCGGCCGTTGACTTGATAAACGGCATAGGCTATTATGCCGGATTAAAAAGGATTCATGTAGTAGGTGCCACTGGATTATACAACACCAACTACGAAGGCAAAGCTACTGCAGCTATAGAAGCATTGAAAGATGAAGACTTTGTATACTTGCATATAGAAGCAAGCGACGAAGCCGGTCACGAAGGCGATATTCCTCTCAAACTTCAAACCATAGAAAATTTAGACAAGCGCATTGTAGGTCCGATTTATGAAGCCGTCAAAGATTGGGACGAGAAAGTAGCTATTGCCGTACTGCCCGACCACCCTACACCATGCAAACTTCGAACTCATACGGCCGATCCTATCCCTTTTTTAATATGGTATAGAGGAATCAAACCCGATGAGGTTAAATATTTCAACGAAGTAGATGCCTGCAACGGTATATATGGACTGATGAAAGAAAATCAATTTATCAATGAATTCATGAAGGAACGATGAAATATTACAGCACAAATCAAAAGGCGCCATCTGCTTCGCTCGAAGAGGCAGTAGTAAAGGGATTGGCATCAGACCGTGGCTTGTATATGCCTGAACAAATCAAACGGTTGCCCTCTTCTTTTTTCGAAGAGATCGATAAACTCTCGTTTCAAAAGATCTCGTATCGAGTAGCTGATGCTTTCTTCGGTGAAGACGTCCCGGCAGAGACATTAAAAAAAATCGTTTACGACACCCTCACTTTCGACACGCCACTAGTCCCGGTAAATGATCACATTTATTCGCTCGAGTTATTTCATGGACCAACATTGGCGTTCAAAGATGTAGGAGCACGTTTCATGGCTCGTCTACTCTCCTACTTCATCAGAAAAGAAGGGAAAAGGCAAGTCAACGTACTGGTAGCCACTTCGGGCGATACTGGTAGCGCCGTAGCTAATGGTTTCTTGGGCGTAGAAGGAATACACGTCTACGTGCTTTATCCGAAAGGAAAAGTGAGCGAAATACAAGAAAAACAATTCACCACTCTGGGGCAAAATATTACAGCACTCGAGATAGACGGTACTTTCGACAATTGTCAAACGCTCGTCAAAGCAGCCTTCATGGACAAAGAACTAAATGAAAGGCTCACTTTGACATCAGCCAACTCTATTAACGTAGCTCGTTTTCTGCCACAAGCGTTCTACTATTTTTATGGTTATGCCCAACTCAAGAAATTAGGTAAAGCCGACCATATTGTTGCATGCGTACCTAGTGGCAACTTCGGCAATATCACAGCTGCACTCTTTGGCAAAAAGATGGGACTTCCTATTTCAAGATTCATCGCAGCCAACAATCGCAACGATATATTCTATCAATATCTAAAAACCGGCGAATACAAACCACGCCCTTCTATCACAACAGTTGCAAATGCGATGGACGTAGGAGATCCTAGCAATTTTGCTCGAATAGTCGACTTATATAAACACTCTCATAGCAAAATCGTCAACGATATTTCTGGAGCCACTTATACCGACGATGAAATTCGCGAAACGGTACACAACACATGGCAACAATGCCACTATCTGCTCGACCCTCATGGAGCATGTGCTTATCGTGCCCTCTGCGAAGGATTAAGGCCGAACGAAACGGGGTTCTTCATAGAAACAGCTCACCCCGCTAAGTTTTTGCAAACAATCGAAACGATTATAGGTGAGAAAATAGAAATACCGACACGTTTACAATCGTTTATGGCAGGCACAAAGCAATCCACTCCCCTTTCGTCAGAATTTGCAGACTTTAAAGATTTTCTTTTGAAAGAGACACGATAAATTCATATATCATTGTCATAATGGTTCTCATGCAATAGTAACGATAGACGAAAGAATATTTATTTTAGTCCTTATTTAAATTTGAAAATATAAGGCCCAAAATATCGTCTGATCTATACTCCATTTGCACCTGTGACGTCCTTAAGTTTGTTTTGCAAGCGTATGGTAAAAAACTAACGGATGTCACTGCCATAACTAACGCATGTTACTGCGGTAACTAACGGAAGTTATCCTAACAACTAACGTTAGTTTCGTCTGCAACATCCGTTAGTTACCGCAGCAACATACGGTTGAATATTGAGAGCGATACTATTTTAACTACACCGAAGTGGCACTTCTTAATACACTCAATGTGACATGTGCTGAAAAAGCTAGCATCAAATAATTCAGTAAATACCACATTAAAAAACAATTTTCTAAAAGAATTATTCATAAGTAAGATAAAAAAAAGAGGACTGCAGTTTACCTGTAGCCCTCATCAGCATAGTAGTAGTTATCGCCTTTATAATGTAAAATAAGAGAGAGATTATTTCTATTTCTAATGCAAATTTATTTTTACGTTTGTTAGTTGTTTTAAGTTACCCAAATTTAATTTTCTATATCCAACCATAAAATTTATTTAACCATACTTTTTTCGCCTAACGAAATACTTTATTGTTGTTTTTGTTTATTGTAGTTATCCAATCCGGTCTGCAAGAACTCTTTGTACTTACTCACATTTTCATCATAAGAATAAGACTTGCTCAATGGCATACCATTGTTGTCGACCAAGACATAGAAAGGCTGGGCATTCGCTCCGAACTTGGAACGTTGCAAGTAGCTCCACTTATCGCCCAACGTACGCAACGTACGTTCCTGACCGTTTTCCTTTACCGTCATGGGCTGAGACAAAGGAGTCTTGTCGTCAACATACAAGGAAATAAGCACATAGTCCTTGTTCATGATATCGGCCACCTTCGTATCCGTCCATACAGCAAGCTCCATCTTCCGACAGTTCACACAACCGAAACCCGTAAAGTCCAACATCACAGGTTTGCCATGCTGACGGGCATAAGCCATACCGGCATCATAATTCTCGAATTTGGCACGGACCTCATTATTGTACAGATTGAAATCCTGAGTCTTCATCGGAGGAGCAAAAGCACTCACCGCTTTCAAGGGAGCACCCCACAAACCGGGAATCATATAGATTGTAAAGGCCAATGAAATCAGTCCCAAAAAGAAACGGGGGACACCGATACGGGTATCGTCGTCATCGTGTGGGAATTTGATCTTACCCAATAGGTAAAGTCCCAAAAGACCGAAAATGGCAATCCAAAGAGCCAAAAACGTCTCACGGTCCAGAATATGCCAACCGTAAGCCAAATCGGCCACGGAAAGAAACTTCAAGGCAAAGGCCAGTTCGATAAAGCCCAAAACTACTTTCACTACGTTCATCCAACCGCCCGACTTGGGCATCGACTTCAGCCAACTCGGGAACATGGCGAAAAGCGTAAAGGGAAGAGCCAAAGCTATGGCAAAGCCAAGCATTCCGATCGTAGGACCGACAATGCTACCCGTCGTAGAAACGGCAACCAACAGGAAACCGATGATGGGACCTGTACAGGAGAAAGATACCAGAGTAAGCGTGAAAGCCATCAAGAAGATACTCAGCAGTCCGCTCGTCGTCTCCGTTTTGCTATCAACGCTGTTCGTCCATTTTGACGGAAGTGTCAGCTCGAATGCTCCGAAGAACGAAGCGGCAAAGACTACCAACAGAAGACAGAACAGGATATTGAATACGGCATTCGTAGCCAATGCATTCAGCGCACTGGCACCGAAGATCAGCGTAATGGCCAAACCAAGCACCACATAGATCACAACAATTGAGCCGCCATAAGTGAAAGCTTCCCGAATACCTTTTCGTTTATCTTTGTTACGTTTCAGGAAAAAACTTACCGTCATCGGAATAATGGGCCACACGCACGGAGTAAACAGGGCGAGAAGTCCGCCTACAAATCCCGCAAAAAATATATAGACCCAAGACATATCTTTGGGGGCATTGTTATCGCCATAAGCGTTGAGTTCTTTAATCACAGGTTTCCACAAATCCAGGTTAGCGGGAGTCGCTGCAGAAGCTACGGCTGCAGAGTCACCCTTAGCAGGCGCCAAGACAGAATCCGAAACCGCACCGGCAGGAGATCCAGAAGCAGCGGTAGCCAAAGCAGCCTCGGCCTTTGGGTCGGCAGCAGCCGTAGCTGCCGCTTTTCCCGAATGCTTAAACTCTACCTGAGTAGGAGGCATACAGTTCTGGTCGTTGCAAGCACCATATTCCAAATGGCAATTGATGCTATAGCTCGGACGAGTGAACTTGATCTTCTGAACGAACTGAACACTCCCTTCAAAAAAGCGAAGCTTCATCTCGAACATCTGGTCGTACTTCGATATCTCCTTACCACGAGGAGTCAGTTTTCCAACCAACTCGACACCCTGAGACTTGTCCAATGTAAAAGTCGCAGAAATAGGACCACCGCTACCCAAATTAGTGGAGTATACATGCCAGCCGGCATCTATACGGGCAGTGAATACGATTTCAGCTTCAGCACCTTTCACATTTTTCAGCTCTGCTCTGAATTTTACAGGCTCCTGCATCTGAGCATGCAAAGAAAGCACACTCAACAACAGAAATAAAACTGTGAGAACTTTTTTCATCTAAACAAATTAAATTAGTCCAAAACGCTATTTATTATAAAGACGCATCATACGCAAAATAGGTTACTCATGAACCTATAAAAAACATTAAAACCACAATTTTCTCTTTCAAAACGTCACCATAAAACACACTCAATATATTTTCTCATCAAAATTTGTTTGATACATCAGAAAACTATAATTTTGCAACTGCAAAAAATAAATAATTGGGGTGCCTTAACATGACGGGCTGAGAACATACCCTTATAACCTGAACCGGGTAATGCCGGCGTAGAGAATTATTATTTCAATGAAAAAAATTATTTTATTGGGTTGCCTTATGGCGACATCTTCTATTGTCTTTGCAGGAATGCCAGCAAAGAAAATAGACTCTTTGAAAGTTGTTAATTTGCAAGAAGTGCAAGTAGTTTCAACACGAGCAGCGGGAAAGACCCCTATGGCCTATTCCGATCTCTCCCCAAAAATGCTCAAATCACAGAATTTCGGTCAGGATATTCCTTTCTTACTGATGAATACCCCCTCTGTGGTAACAAGTTCGGACGCAGGTACAGGTATTGGATACACATCTATCAGGGTTAGAGGTACAGATCCTTCGCGAATCAATATTACAGCGAACGGAATTCCAATCAATGATGCCGAGAGTAATGTTGTATATTGGGTAAACATGCCCGACTTTGCTTCTAACTTAGGCAGTATTCAAATTCAACGTGGTGTAGGGACGTCTACCAATGGATGTGGAGCCTTCGGAGCTTCCATAAATATGCAAACGGAAGACATTGCTCTAAAACCTTATGCCGAAATAAATACATCCGGAGGTTCATACGGAACTCATAAAGAGACCCTGAAATTTGGGACAGGATTGCTCAATCAACATTGGGCGATAGATGGAAGTCTTTCGAACATAGGCAGTAGCGGGTATATAAGAAGAGCTTGGTCTAAACTAAATTCTTATTTTCTGCAAGCCGGATATTTTAATAAGAATACAATCATAAAATTTATCACCTTCAATGGTAGCGAACAAACTTACCACGCCTGGGACTATGCGTCAAAGGCGCAAATGGATATGTACGGCAGACGCTACAACCCAGACGGCGAATATTATAATGGGACAGACACGCTATATTATAAAAATCAAATTGACAACTATCATCAACAGAACTATCAATTGATTTGGAATCAAATTCTATCTTCCAAATGGTATCTCAATATAGCACTGCACTATACTCATGGCTTCGGGTACTACGAGCAATATAAAGTTGACCAAAAATTAAGTAAGTATAATTTGACATCGCAGCTCGGAACCAAATCAGACTTGATACGCCAAGCCAATATGAAAAATGACTTTTATGGGACAGTTTATTCTCTGAACTATCGAAGCAATCGACTTGATGCGTCGATAGGGGGAGGCTTGAACCAATATGACGGAGACCATTATGGGAATGTGATATGGGTAAGAAATTTTGAAGGTTCATTGTTGCCGAATGATGAATATTATCGCAATAACGGCAAAAAGACAGACGGTAATATATACGGCAAGATAAACTACGAAATAATAAACGGACTTAACGGGTATTTGGACCTGCAGTACCGTCATATAAATTATAAGCTTTCCGGACCAACTGACAAGTATGATAAAAATGAGAAACAAGAATCGCTCAATATCAACAACAACTTCAACTTTTTCAATCCGAAAGTTGGTTTGTATTGGAATATCAATAAACATCACGCTCTCTATTCTTCGTATGCGATTACTCACAAAGAGCCAAACCGCAGTAATTATGAGGACAACATCGGTACAATACCCAAGGCGGAACGTCTCAACGATTGGGAGCTAGGCTATAAATACCGTTCGGCCATATTGACAGCAGCAGCAAACTTCTATTATATGAATTACCACAATCAGTTGGTATTGACTGGAGCCGTCGATGATAAGGGATATGCCATACTAAAGAATGTAGGTAGGAGTTATCGCGAAGGTATAGAACTCTCTCTCGGATTCAGACCAACAACAACATCACCTTTCCGATTTGACAGTAATCTAACCCTAAGTCGCAATCGGGCAAAAGGCTGGACAGTAACACCTGACGGCACTAAAGACATAATCAATTTAAACAGTACCCCTTTGTCTTTCTCTCCAAACATCATATTGAACAATGCACTTACATTCAGTAAGAATGGCTGGAATGCTTCATTACAAGGACAATATATCGGGAAACAGTATTTGACAAATACAGGATTCAAATCGTATACAGAAGAGGGCAAAGACATCAGCATGATGCTGGATTCCTATTTCGTAGCCAACTTAAGCCTGGACTATACATTCAAATTGCCGCATATCAAATCGATCACAGCAGGAGTAACAATCTACAATCTGCTCAGCGAAAAATACGAAAGCAATGGTCTGGCTTCGACACAATTCAAAAGTGACGGAAAAGGCGGCGTAATAGCATACCAGGATGCTGGCCAAAATTCGTATGCAGTGTTCTCGGCTCAAGCCCCAGCCAATTTTATTGCTCGCCTCTCTATCAGTTTCTAAAATGGCATACTTAGAGATACTAGGAACAATTATCGGCTTTATCTACCTCTGGTTAGAATACAAGGCAAGTATAAACGTATGGATAGTAGGCATTATAATGCCTGCTATCTATATTTTTGTTTATTTCGAAGCAGGCCTGTATGCCGACTTCGGTATAAACATCTATTATTTAATCGCCGCTATCTACGGATACATCGGATGGAAATACGGATTCGGGAAAAAGAAAAGCAAATCGAAAGAAGAGGATTTACCTATCACCCGCATGCCCCGTAGCCGTTATATCCAACTCAGCATTATATTTGCATTGCTATGGTTCCTCATCACCTTTATTCTAATCAACTATACCGACAGCAATGTGCCGATAGCAGACGGATTTGTGAATGCCCTAAGTATTATTGCGTTGTGGATGTTGGCTCGCAAATATGCGGAACAGTGGATTCCGTGGGCCGTAGTTGACGCATTTAGTGCCGGGTTATATATCTACAAAGAGTTATATTTCACCTCTGTATTATATGCTGTTTACGCAATAGTAGCTATCTTTGGCTATTATAAATGGTTGAAAATATTGAAAAATAACATTTGAAGAGATGGTCAATAATATATTTGTTCCAACGGAATTTAATCCTGACGCAGTCGTGATAGATAATGGAGAATACCCCATACATATACAACCACTGAAATGGATTAATGAAGCTCCATACACTATATGTTGCGACGGAGCAGCCGACCTTTTCATGTCAAAAGGCAAACAGCCCGATATGATTATCGGGGATGGAGACTCAATCTCCGCAAATAATGCATTTAAGAGTTCAATTAAATTCCTTCGCTTAACCGACCAAGAGACCAATGATCAAACAAAAGCAGTAGACTACCTTATTTCGCAAGGCAAAAAGAACATTTTGATTGTAGCCGGAACAGGAAAACGCGAAGACCATACCCTAGGCAATATCAGTCTGCTCGTAGAATACATCAGAAAAGGAGTATTCGCTATGATGGCAACCGACTATGGTATCTTCATTCCCTGTCACAATGATATAAGAATACGGACTCAGAAAGGACAACAAATATCTATCTTCAATATCAATGCAATCCACTTCGCTGCCGAAGGACTTATTTATCCTCTTCCTAGAGAACTCAGTAATTGGTGGCAAGGAACGCTTAATGAATGTACAACAGATAATATTGCTTTCAACGCCGAAGGAGACTTCTTAGTTTTCCTCAACTACTTAGCCTGATGAACAGTTAACTGTGGATATGGGAACTCAATACCCTCTGCATTAAACGTCTCATACACCTCCTTATTGAAAGCATAATATACAGGCCAATAGTCCGAAGCCTTTGCCCATACTCTAATAACAATGTTTACACTATTGGCATCCAATGTCTTCAATGCTACAAATGGAGCTGGAGTATCGATTATACGGTCATCTTGAGAGATTATAGATAAAATGATAGATTTTACTTTCTCGAAATCTTCACCATACTCAATGCCTACAACCCACTCCACCATCCGATTTTCCGAATGACTGTAATTAATAACAGATCCGCTGCTCATAGGTCCATTTGGAATATACACCAAACGATTATCTAAAGTAGTAAGTATCGTATGAAACACCTGAATTTCTTTTACGACGCCACTTACGCCTTGTGCATCAATATAATCGCCGACCTTATATGGTTTGAACAACAACACAATGATACCTCCTGCAAAATTCTGCAAATTTCCAGACAAAGCCATACCCATGGCTACACCTGCAGCAGCCAATAATGCAGCAAAAGAAGTCGTATCAATGCCTAGCTCGTTGATAACCGCTATAACAAGTAGAATAGTTAATGTTATATTGACCAAACTCTTAAGAAATGTCTTGACACTCGTTTCGACTTTCCGTTTAGTTAATATTCTAACCACCACTTTATTAATAAGTTTAATAACAATTCTACCAAAGTAGTAAATAAGAATTGCAACTAGAATGTGCTTACCCGAATCAATGCCCCAATTTATAAGTGACTGGAGCGTATCCGGAATATGATTGACTTCAGCTTTCAAATGAGCTGTATCGTGGGCTACTTCCCTAGAGATAGAGGGGACTTTAACTATCAGTAGGTTTATGAAAGATACAAAATCCATATAATCGTTATTAATTTATTTATGCAAATATACATTTTTACTGAAAAAAAACAGTCGAAATAAGAAAAAACACTTATCTTTGTTTTAGTAAAAAAGGGTTCTTTATAATTGCCGAAAGAATAATAAAGATAAAATACACAGATTTGTCGAAAGAAATAGCCGATTCACCGAAAACATTTTGGCAATTGAAGAAACTTCATTTACTTTGTAGCAGAAAATAAAAGGAATACTTTTAAAACTGAAAAGAAAATCAATGAAATATTAGTGATTAATAGGGATAGTTAGTTTAATAGTTTAGTAGTAGTTTGAACAACACAAAGTAAAACGATTTTTTCTTGAGTGTCTTGTACTTGTGAAAGTGCGAGACACTTCTTTTGTAAGCAAAAAGTCGCATCTTACAAAATATTCGAGAAATACCAAATTTTCTATAAATATTTTTTAGCAAAACGTGCAAGATGGTAGATAAAAAATAATTAAATCCGATACATATAAAGGCTTTATATTATTATCATTAAGAATAAAACTTAAAAATGGCAATTTGCTATTGTGTATATAAAAAAAAATAATGACCTTTGTGAAGTTTATATCATGCTAATTATTATACGATTTAACTTCTACTTGTAAGATACCAAACCAATTAATTCAATGAACAATTTAGAAAACAGAAACGGAAAAGAAGCTCAGGAAAAGAGACCTTACAACCTGAGAGAAAAGAAAAAGAAAGTTGCTGCATACCGGAATTTAATTCGCCCGCAACTAGCAGATGATTTGTACAAAAGAATTATCGACATCGTAGTAAAACAAAAGAAATACAGATCTGCCGATTATTCTGCTAAAGATTTAGCAAAAGAACTGAATATCAATACTCGTTATCTTTCTGCTGTAATCAATTCTCGCTTCGGAGAGAACTATTCTTGCCTACACAACAAATATCGGATTAAGGAATCCATGAAATTGTTGGCAGACAAAAAATTGGCGCACAAAAATGTTGAAGAAATCAGTGCAATGGTAGGATTTTCCAATCGCCAGTCATTTTACGCTTCTTTCTATAAATATATAGGAGAAACACCTAATGGCTATCGTAAAAGAAAGTTGGAAGAGAAATTTGCAAAAAAATATAACATAGACGACAATAGCAGCACTGAGAAATAATTAAAATTTAATTAAAATATTGTAGAATTTAAAAGGAATTATCTCAGATATCGTGAGATATTTCCTTTTATTTTTGAGTTTTAATCTAATGACATGATAGAAAAGTTTGCCGACATTGAAATGCTCCGTTATCACGTAGATGGTTTCGAGGGACTTTCACTCAAATACAAAGAATTCATTTACTGCCTTTCAGAGGCTGCACTGTCAGGACGTGATATTCTTTTTGATCAAAACGGAGCCTATAATCTTCGAATCCGCCGTACCTTAGAAGCTATTTACACTCACTCCTCCAGCAATAGATCGTCTGAGAATTTTCTCGCAATGGAAATATATCTCAAAAGGATATGGTTTTCAAGTGGCATTCATCACCACTACGGCTGTGAAAAATTCATTCCTGAATTTACCAAAGATTTCTTAAAACAAGAGATGCTTTCAATCGACGCTAAATTACTGCCACTGCAAGAAGGAGAATCGGCCGAAGAATTGTTTGAATTACTAGACCCTATTATCTTCGACCCCGAAATAATGCCCAAAAGAGTCAACAAGTCTCAAGGAGAAGATATATTGACCACTTCTGCATGCAACTACTACCGAGGTGTGAATCAAAATAAAGCTGAAGAATACTACAATAATTTAAAGAAGTCAGGTGGTGACACTCCCATCTCATTTGGACTAAACAGCCGTTTAGTCGTCGAAGAAGGTGAGTTGGTTGAGAAAACATGGAAAGTAGGAGGCCTTTATTCAAAGGCGATCGAGAAAATTATTTATTGGCTTCAAAAGGCAATAAAATATGCAGAGAACAACGCACAGCAAACAATAATTGAGACCTTAATAGATTATTATCGCACAGGAGAGTTAAGAACATTCGACGAATATTCTATCCAATGGCTCAAAGACACCACCTCGTTTGTAGACTTTACCAACGGTTTTATAGAAACATACGGTGATCCATTAGGATTGAAAGCGAGTTGGGAATCGATAGTTAACTATAAAGACCTAGAAGCCACACACCGTACAGAAATCATCAGTAAGAACGCCCAGTGGTTCGAAGACCATTCACCGGTAAAAGAGGCATTCAAGAAAAAGGAGGTAAAAGGAGTTTCGGCCAAAGTCATTACCGCTGCTATCCTAGCAGGTGATCTATACCCATCCACAGCAATAGGCATCAACTTGCCTAATTCCGAATGGATACGTGCACTCCACGGATCAAAATCCGTCACCATCAGCAATATTACAGCAGCCTATAATAAAGCATCACGCCACAATGGCTTCATGGAAGAATTCGTATACAGCGACCAAGAGAGAGAACTTATCGACAAATATTCAAATTTGACGGACGAACTCCATACTGATTTGCACGAATGTCTTGGCCACGGTTCGGGTCAACTACTACCCGGTATCAGCCAAGACGCTTTGAAAGCATACGGTTCGACCATTGAAGAAGCCCGTGCTGACTTGTTCGGACTATACTACATAGCAGACACAAAAATGATAGAATTGGGACTCCTTCCTGATGAAAATGCCTACAAAGCTCAATACTACACTTATATAATGAACGGATTAATGACACAACTGGTCCGAATAAAGCCAAAACATCAGATAGAAGAAGCTCACATGAGGAATAGACAACTAATTGCTCGTTGGGCTTATGAAAAAGGACGCGGTGAGAATGTCATAGAATTCATTAACCGAGACAAGAAGACTTATATCAAAATAAATAATTACAGTGCATTGCGCGATATCTTCGGCCAGCTATTAGCCGAAGTTCAGCGAATCAAATCGACAGGAGAGTATGAATCAGCCCAATCACTAGTCGAAGATTATGCAGTAAAAGTGGACCAGACATTACACCTCGAAGTATTGGAAAGGTATGAGAAACTAAAGTTGTGTCCTTACAAAGGTTTTATCAACCCTGTTTACAACGAAATAAAAGACAAGGAAGGCAACGTTTGCGATATTACTGTTTCTTATGACGAATCGTATACCGACCAAATGCTACGATATAGTAGCGATTATTCTTATTTGCCTTCGATCAATGAATAACGACAGAAAAAGAATTGTGTTACAATGGATATTAACGAACAACTGAAAGCTATCAAAACGGAATTCCGTCTATCGATGAACGGGAAAGTATCACAAAGCATGCGCGAAAGCGGATTTCAATACAAGCTCAACTTCGGAGTAGAGTTGCCACGAATCAAAGCTATCGCAACAAACTTTCCACAAGATTTTCATTTGGCGCAAGCCCTATGGAATGAAGATATTAGAGAATGTAAAATCACAGCTTCGCTATTAATGCCTATCGACGACTTCACTCCCGACATGGCCGAACTATGGGTAGAACAGATAGACAATATAGAAATTGCCGAATTGACGGTAATGAATCTTTTCCAAAAGCTCAGCTACGCGCCTTCTCTTTCTTTCAAATGGATTGCAGATGAAAGGGAATTCATTCAAACTTGTGGTTTCTTGACGATAGCACGGTTGCTTGGGATAAAAGGCGAGATGAACGACCGCGCCGAAAGTGAATTTCTTGATCAAGCCATCGTCAGTGCGTTGTCACCAAACTACAACGTGAGACAAGCAGCTACAGTAGCGATCAAAAAATACATGCTATACAACGAAGAACATGCTTTTAAGGTCTGTCGGCTCGTAGAATGCTATGGCGAGGCTCAATCCGAAGAAGAGCAAGCACTCTATAATATGGTTAGCTCGAATATTATTGAAGGATAATCTATTTTTTTTTCGCTCGTTTCATAAAAATAATATAACTTTGTTGAGCTAAATTGAGAGCGCATGGATAATAAAAACATTAAAGAAACCGTAAAGAAGGTATTCAATGAATATCTATCTGCCAACAGGCATCGTAAAACGCCTGAACGTTTTGCTATCCTTGATGCAATCTATTCTATCGAAGGCCATTTCACTGTAGATATGCTTCAAGAAATGATGGAAGAAAGTAACTTTCGCGTCAGTAGAGCCACTTTATACAACACAATCTTGCTGCTAATGGATTCGCAACTTGTAGTCAGACTACAATTCGGCAATTCATCGCAGTATGAGAAGTTATATAATAGCGGCATGCATCTGCATCTTTTCTGCACTCAATGTGGAAAAATAACCGAGATTCATGATACAAACTTGCAGCGCATTATTTCCGAAACAAAATTTCCTCATTTCAACACTTCCCATTTTTCATTATATATGTATGGATTGTGCAGCCGATGCGATAGAGCTAACAAACGTAAAAAGAAAAAATTATAAATAAATTCAGAAAAATGAAAATTGACGTTTTATTAGGATTACAATGGGGTGACGAAGGTAAAGGCAAAGTAGTTGATGTACTCACGCCAAGTTATGATGTAGTGGCCCGTTTCCAAGGAGGTCCGAATGCGGGGCATACGCTCGAATTCAATGGTGAAAAATATGTACTGCGGTCTATCCCTTCTGGAATTTTCCAAGGAGACAAAATTAATATTATAGGCAATGGCGTTGTTCTTGACCCGGCTCTTTTTCGCGAAGAAGCCACAGCTCTTGAAGCATCAGGACATCCACTAAAAGAACGTCTGATTATATCAAAAAAAGCACATCTCATTCTGCCAACCCACCGTTTGCTCGACGCTGCCTACGAAGCTGCAAAGAAAGACTCCAAAGTGGGAACAACAGGGCGTGGCATTGGCCCGACTTATACAGACAAAATCAGCCGTAACGGCATTCGCGTGGGCGACATACTAGAAAACTTCGAAGCAAAATACACGGCAGCCAAAGAACGCCATGAGAAAATTCTAAAAAGCCTGAACTATAAATATGATTTAACTGAAATAGAAAAGAAATGGTTTGAAGGTATTGAATATCTCAAGCAATTCAAATTTGTTGACAGTGAGCATGTTATCAGCAACCTTCTTAAAGAAGACAAAACAATATTATGCGAAGGTGCTCAAGGCACAATGCTGGATATTGATTTCGGTTCATATCCTTTTGTCACCTCTTCTAATACAATCTGTGCAGGAGCATGTACCGGCTTGGGTGTAGCCCCTAACAAGATAGGAGATGTATACGGCATCTTTAAAGCTTATTGCACACGTGTAGGTGCAGGTCCTTTCCCCACAGAGTTGTTTGACGCAAATGGCGATAAAATACGCGAAATAGGTCACGAATTTGGCGCTGTAACCGGCAGAAAACGCCGTTGTGGATGGATTGACCTGGTAGCATTGAAATACGCGGTGATGCTCGATGGAGTAACAAATCTCATTATGATGAAAAGTGACGTACTCGACTCGTTTGAAACCATCAAAGCCTGCGTAGCATACAAGATAGACGGCAAAGAAGTAGACTATCTACCATATAGCCTTGAAGGTAAGATCGAGCCTGTATACAAAGAGATTCCGGGTTGGAAGACCGACCTTACTAAAATAAAAAGCGAAGCCGATTTTCCGAAAGAATTCAAAAGTTACATCGATTTTCTTGAAAAAGAATTGGAAACCCGCATCAAGATTGTTTCAGTAGGACCAGATCGCGAACAAACAATCATTCGCTATAATTAGTATTTATAATCCATGAAGAAAGTAGTATTAGCTCTAGTCTTGTTGTTTACTTTCGTGCTATGCATTATAGCTCAACCGAATGTTTACGTGCCTGCTAAAGAAAACATGGAGGCACGCAAACAGTTTCAAGACAACAAATTTGGTATTTTTCTACATTGGGGACTTTATTGTATGCTAGCCACCGGAGAGTGGACAATGAACGATAACAATCTCAATTATAAGGAATATGCCAAACTTGCCGGTGGCTTCTACCCTTCCAAGTTCGATGCAGACAAATGGGTCTCCCAAATTAAAGCATCGGGTGCAAAATACATTTGCATCACTTCCCGACACCACGAAGGTTTTTCGATGTTCAATACCCAATATTCGGACTATAATATTGTAAAATCAACTCCTTTCAAACGCGATATACTAAAGGAACTGGCTGATGCTTGTGCACGTCAGGGTATTAAACTGCACCTTTATTATTCGCATTTGGATTGGTCCCGTGACGACTATCCATGGGGGCGCACAGGACGAGGTACGGGACGTTCAAATCCTAGTGGCAATTGGAAGTCATACTACCAATTCATGAACAACCAACTTACTGAGCTACTTACCAACTACGGTCCTATAGGATGTATATGGTTTGATGGTTGGTGGGACCATGACATAGACCCCAACTTCGACTGGCAACTTCCCGGACAATATGCTTTGATTCATCGCCTACAACCGGCATGCCTCATCGAAAACAACCATCATCAAACTCCCTATCCAGGTGAAGACATACAAGAATTCGAACGTGATCTGCCGGGTGAAAACACAGTTGGCCTATCAGGACAAGCCATCAGCCGACTCCCGCTTGAAACGTGCGAAACAATGAATGGCATGTGGGGATACAAAATAGCCGATATGAACTATAAGCAAGCCAAAACATTGATTCAATATTTGGTAAAAGCTGCCGGAAGGAATGCGAATTTATTACTCAACATTGGACCGCAACCCAATGGTGAGCTCCCCGATTTGGCAGTACAACGGCTACGCGAGATGGGTGAATGGACGAAACAATATGGTGAAACGATTTACGGAACTAGAGGAGGTCTTATTCCTCCTCAAGATTGGGGAGTCACAACACAAAAAGACAACAAACTATTTGTACATATTCTCAATCTACAAAACAAGTCTCTCCACCTCCCGCTCAGTGGTAAGAAAGTAGCACATGCTTTCCTCTTTAAAAATCACAAGCCAGTCAAATTCAGCAAAGACAAAAGCGGTATACTGCTCCAATTGGATGAAGTACCAACAGATACTGACTATGTGATAGAACTTACGATTGTATAATTTTTAGCTAATTCTTTATAAAAGAGAAATAGAAAATAAGATACTTCTCAGTTTATATATATCTTTGGCAAAATATTTGTACTTACTCTTTATATAATAGAATAATAAAAACAGTTATGAACGGCGTAAACAGTTTTAATGGTATAATAGGGATGCAGTGGATTATTTTCATTGGCATCGCAATAGTAAGTTACATTATCCAAGCTAACTTACAACACAAATTTAAGAAATACTCCAAAATAGGGATGAATGGACTGACAGGGCGTGACGTTGCCATCAGGATGCTTCAAGAAAACGGTATCTATGATGTACAAGTGACTCACGTAGAAGGCCGATTGACGGACCATTATAACCCTACAACGAAGACTGTGAATCTGAGTGAAGGAGTTTATGATGGCGACAGTCTAATGGCAGCTGCTGTTGCAGCCCACGAATGTGGCCACGCTGTACAACATGCTCGTGCCTATGCGCCCCTAGCTTTGCGTAGCAAATTAGTACCTATTGTAAGCTTTGCATCCCAATGGATGACATGGCTGTTATTGCTCGGCATATTGATGATTAACAGCTTTCCACAATTACTACTCATCGGCATCATTCTATTTGCCACAACTACGATTTTCAGTTTTATCACACTGCCTGTCGAAATAAATGCCAGCCGCCGTGCTTTGACTTGGTTAAGCAGTTCGGGCATTACTAATGCCTACAATCATTCGCAAGCCAAAGACGCTCTGCGCTCAGCAGCATACACATACGTAGTTGCGGCTCTTGGTTCACTGGCTACATTAATATACTATGTAATGATCTTCATGAACCGAAGAAACTAAAGCTGACTTAGAAAACAATAGACAATAACATAAATGAAGAGGCCCATACAGATTTTTCTATATGGGCCTCTTCATTTAAACGTTTACACAGCAAAGCAAGGCCAAAATATCCAAGTATACTTGAGTTCGGGATAAGAAAAGTAACAGGAACTATTCAAATAATTGGCTGTCACATTCTATCAGTATTCGATGGTACTGCATAGTACGACAACAGACGTATGTCGCAGCCATAACTAACGGAAGTTACTGCGGTAACTAACGGAAGTTACCCTAACAACTAACGTTAGTTTCGTCTACAACATCCGTTAGTTACCGCAGCAACATACGGTTGATTTTTTTTAGAAGCTAAGGCAAGTGTATGAAGCCTATTCTATAATAAATACAATAAAAGAACATCCACAAGGCATGAGAAGATTATCCATCCACAAAACATCCAACACTTTCAATCCGTATTTTTCCGATAACTATTAGGTGTCAGTCCCACATTATTTCTAAAGAACTTGCCAAAAGCAGAAGCATCAGAGAAATTGAAATAATCAGCTATTTCTTGAATGGTCATCTCTGTTGATTTTAGAAGAGCTTTCGCCTTTAATATCAGCGATTCCGTAATCCATTCGTTTACAGATTTATTTGTCAGACTCTTTATTTTTGTAGATAAGTACTTAGGAGATAAGCAAAGCTTACTAGCATAAAACTCCACTTTTCTTTCTCTTCCATAATAAGTATATATCAGATCAAAAAACTTTTTTTGGAAATCACTTTCCCTATAATACTTTTCAGGCTCAGGTAAGCAATACATCTGATACATCGAATAAAATTCATAGATATCAGCCAACAACGAATATTGCAAAATTTCTTTATGAAACATGTAATCATTACACTCAAGCTTCTTTTGAAGAGAAAAATAACGATCCAACAATATTTGAATACACTCCTCATTTAGTTTGAAACAAGCTCTTTCTCTTAAGCTCGCCAGGATATTTGTTGAATCAAACTCTTTGATAAAGTCATCTGAAAATGTCACATAGTATATTAGAAAATCTTCTGTCACCTCTTCCAGATTACATTGAAGAATTGTACCTGGTATTAAAATAATGACATGGTTTTCTTCAACATCATATTCATTCAGATTAATGTGTAGCTTACCCCTTCCTCGCACACAAATACCAAAAAATATGGCATTAATAATGGTAGGGTGTTTATAGACATCCTCCGGCAAATCTTTATCGGTATCAGAAACGACGAAATTATCACGGAGAAATTGTGTTTTCCCATTATTGAGAGAAGAAATATTAATAATTGGAATATCCGACCTTTTGACCATAATCATTTTTCTACAAATATACTATTTATTATATAAATTCAATATAATAAATATATAATCAATCCATTTGACTATTTAAACAAGAAATAAAACCATCTACGATTAATAAAATCTACGGACTTTTGCATCCAAACAATAGGTATCATTTATTAAAAGTAAAAACAACATGAAATTCTTAATTAGGTTAGCCATAGCTGCCTCTTTGGCAATATTAATGGCAGGTTGCTCCGAGAGAAAAAGCAGAGAAACAACAAACGAGAAAATCTCAGTAAAATCAATGACTGCAGAAAAAGTTCCAATCTCTCCAAGCGATTCGTATATCGGTAGCGTGGTAGAATCTCAATCATCAACATTAAGTTTTGAGGTCCCTGGCAATCTAAAAGAGGTATTAGTCACAGAAGGACAGAAAGTAGTGAAAGGACAATTATTGGCAATTTTGAACAAAGGTAACATTGCAAACAACTATGGAATTGCAGTTTCTACACTAAAACAGGCACAAGATAGTTATAACAGAACAACAATGCTCTACAAAAATAAAAGCATTCCAAAAATCCAATATATAGATGCAAAGACCCAACTAAGCAAAGCTAGATACGCCGAACAAGCGGCAAAGAAAGATTTAAACGATTGTTATTTATATGCACCCTTCTCTGGGATTATTGGAGAGCGAAATATCGAACCAGGGACGAATATAACGGCAGGATATCCTATATTCAAACTGCTGAAAATAAACATACTGAAAGTTAAGGTTTCCATTCCCGAAAATAAAATAGAAAAGATACATGTCGGCAGTAAAGCACAAATTACCATAAATGCGCTGAACAACTTAACAGTTCAAGGTTTTGTCAGTCAAAAAGGGATCATAGGGAATTCTTTATCACACACGTACGAAATAAAGATAACGCTGGTCAATCCATCTCCCAACATCATGCCAGGAATGCTATGCAATGTAGAAATGGTATCCAATGATACTCCCTGCGTCATTGTAATACCGGTCAATTGCATCCAATTATTCGAGAACAACAAACAATATGTATGGATCATCAATAAGCGCCGAACATATCTCAGACAAGTTACCGTAGGTCATTTTATACAAAATGGGGTGACTATACGCAGTGGATTAAATGTTGGAGACCGCATTGTTACTGAAGGGTTTCAGAAAATAGGAGAAGGCTGCGAAGTTACATATAAATAAAAACATATTTATGATGAAAAAGTTAGATATTATCGCTACAGCGATGAGATATAGAAAAATAGTGATGCTGATAACCGGAATGTTAATCGTATTTGGCATTTGCGGATTATACTATATGCCTAAACAAGAATTCCCTACATATACTATTCGTCAAGGATTGATCGTTGGCATATATCCAGGGGCTACAGCTCTACAAGTAGACCAACAGCTCAGCAAGCCCCTCGAGAACTTTCTGTTCAATTACAAAGAAATCAATAGAAAAAAAACATATGCCAAATCAAAAGACGGCATCGTATACATGTTCGTTACACTCAACAACAATGTTAATAATAAGAACGAAATATGGTCTAAGTTGCGACATGGACTCAATGAATTCAAAAATAGTCTTCCATTGGGTGTGCTATCAATCATTGTAGATGATGATTTCGGCGAAACATCCGCCACTATATTATCGTTAGAATCAAAGACAAAGACATACCGCCAGTTGCATACTTATCTCGAAAACTTAGAAGATAGACTTCGCAAAGTAGACAAGATAGCTAATTTCCAAACCTATGGAATGCAAAAAGAACAAATAACAGTGAATCTTGACAAAGATAAAATGACTTCTTATGGAATCAGTATGAATATGTTAGGCCAAAATTTATTCATGCATGGATTGATTACTTCAAGCGGTACTTTAAAATCTGATAAGATAGAGATTCCCGTACACATCTCAAAGACCTACCAAACCGAAAGAAATATCGAAGAGCAAATCATAAAAATTGATGAGCAAGGTAATATTATCCGATTAAAAGACATAGCCCAAGTCACTCGCGAATATCCAGAGCCCGAAAGTTATATAACTAATAATGGGATAAAGTGTTTATTGCTGTCTATCGAGATGAGAGAAAATAACGATATTACAAGTTATGGCGAAGAGGTGAACAAAATTTTAAAGAAATTTGAACTGACGTTACCTAAAGACGTAAAGATATCACGTATTACGGATCAAGCAAAAGTAGTAAACGATTCGGTTAACAGATTTTTATGGGAAATGCTCATCGCCATTGGATCTGTCATATTGGTTACAATGATACTCATGCCATTCAGGGTAGCAAGTGTAGCTGCGGCATCCATACCCATCACCATTTTCATCTCTTTGGGAATTATGTATGCAATAGGCATAGAACTAAATACCGTAACACTTGCCGGACTTATTGTGGTATTGGGACTAATTGTGGACGACTGCATCGTTATAGTAGACGGATATATAGAAGAGATTGACCAAGGGATGTCAAGATGGCATGCCGCCATAAAAAGTGCAAGAGTTTATTTCAAATCGCTGGTTACGGCAACACTCACCATCAGCGTTACATTTTTCCCGCTATTAATAACCTTTACGGGAGAGCTAAAAGATTTTATCAAATCATTCCCATGGACCATCGCCATCACGTTATTTGTTTCTCTTGCAGTGGCCATGTTCATCATCCCTTTTTTGCAATATGCTTTCATTAAGAAAGGATTAGTAAAAACAGAAAACAGCCCGAAAAAAAAATCATTCCTCGAGAAACTTCAGCTGTTTTACAATGCCATGTTGCCCAAGTTATTTAAGCACCCCTATTGGGTCATATCATCAGGAGTTGCATCGATTGTATTGGCAGCTATCCTATTTATGAATGTTCCACAACGCCTTATGCCCATTGCGGAACGAAATCAATTTGTCGTTGAGTTTTATCTTCCGGAAGGTAGTCCACTAAAAGAGACCGCCAAAGTATGCAACAACATGGAGAAGATTCTCAGAAAAGATAAGAGAGTCGTATCGATCACCTCATTTATAGGAACGAGCTCTCCACGCTTTCATTCTTCATACGCACCTCATATACCTTCAAAGAATTTCGGACAGTTCATTGTAAATACTACATCCAATAATGCTACAGAAGAAATACTAGATGAGTATTCGGATAAATATGCCAAACGCTTTGCCAATGCATACGTACGTTTCAAACAAATAGATAACGAAGATGCTCCAGTACCTATCGAAGCTAGAATAACAAATGAAGATATACAAACGTCAAAGATATTTGCAGATTCACTGGTTGCCAGACTCAAAACGATGAACGAAACAAGTTGGGTACGCACCGACCTTGAGGGGACAGTTCCTTATGCAAAAATCGTTATGGACCCTATAAAAGCTAATCAACTAGGCATCAACGACACATCTTTGGCAATGGATCTTGGTACTTCTCTAGATGGATTCAACATCACCACCCTGTGGGAAAACGATTATGATATAAATGTGAAATTAAAACCGAAATGGAACAATAAAAAGACAACGGTAGAAGCACTAAAGGACGAATATATTTCGACAGAGACAGGAACGTCGGTACCTCTGAAACAAATAGCACAAATATATCCGGCATGGCAATACGGGCAAGTAGTGAGACGCAACGGAGACAGGACAATAAGTGTTATGGCTGATTTGAAAAGAAACATCAACGAGAATGATGCTTTTCAAAAGACAGAGAAAATAATAAAATCGCTCTTAAGCCAAAAACAATTTCAGTCGGTATCCGTATCGTATGGAGGTATCGCAGAATCTGATGCCAAAACAATGCCCGAAATATACACCGGACTGCTCATTGCATTATTAATAATCTTTCTTGTATTGATATTCCATTACAAGAAAATAAGCCTCACAATACTCACCATCCTTGCCATACCTCTTTGTTTCTTCGGCGCAGTACTGGGGTTATGGATTACGAACGCCCAATTCAGCATCACAGCGATATTAGGTATCGTATGTCTATTTGGTATTGTTGTGAGGAACTCCGTTATTCTCCTCGACTATGCTGAGAAGTTGAGAATAAAAGAGAAAATAACGGTCAGATCTGCAGCCATCGAAGCGGGAAAACGTAGAATGCGTCCCATATTCCTTACTTCAGCAGCAGCTTCAATGGGAGTAATACCTATGATCATTAGCAAAAGTCCTCTTTGGAGTCCTATGGGAACAGTCATTTGCTTTGGAGCTATTTTCTCGACCATATTTATTACGACTATACTACCTGTAGCTTATTGGCTCACATACAAAAAGATTAAGAACAACAAATAAAAAGATTATATATGAAACTAAGGATAATAATTGCCATATTAGCAGTAACAATCTCCAGCAATCTCTTTTCACAAAAGAAGTACACATTGGATGATTGCAAAAAACTGACGGAGACTCGCAACATCAATCTCAAGAATAGCGATCTCGATATATTATCGGCTGTGCAAACCAGCAAAGAGGCATATACCAAATATTTTCCAGAGATCAAGGGCTCTGCATTCGGATTCAAAAACAGCCGATCTGTTGTCTCAATGGATCTTGGAGGCATTCAAGTAAACACCTTGAAATCGGGACTGACCGGAGGTATCACTGCGATACAACCAATATATACAGGAGGCAATATATCGAATAGCAACAAGCTTGCAAAACTTGGAGAAGAAGTAAGTAAATATCAAAAAGAGATAACAAAAAACGATGTACTACTAGAGACAGAAAAAAGCTTTTGGCTACTGGCTTCCCTTATGAACAAATTAGAAACGATCCATACAATCGAAAATCATCTCAATGCCTTACTCAAAAAAGTAGAGTCTTCGGTAGCAGCAGAAACGACAATCACAAATGATATACTCAAAGTGAGACTGAAAATAAATGAAACAGCTGCATTCAAATCTAAAACAACAAATGCGATGACTCTTTGCAAGATGAACTTATGTCAACAAATGGGATTATCATTAGATTCGATGCAGACATTTGATATAATAGTACCTGATTTTATACACATTGAATCACCGGCAATATACTATGTCGTGCACGAATCAGTCATGTATGATAGGCCGGAGTACAGGATATTGGATAAAGGAATAACCGCCAGCAAATTAGAAACAAAAATAAAGCAAAGCGAATATTTACCATCTGTATCTATCGGAGCCAACTACGGATACGATAATTTTAGTAATCGCAATCACATGAGTGGAACCATATTTGCAACAGTCAGTATTCCTCTTTCCGATTTATGGGGAGGATCGTATGCCATAAAGAAACAAAAGATTAAAGAACAAATAGCCTACAACAAATACGAACAGGGGAAACAATTGTTACTGTTAGAAATGAAGCAGGCACAAAACGATTTTGACGAGTCGTACAGACAAGTAAATATTGCCAAGTCGGCCATCACGCAATCGATAGAGAATCTTCGACTTTACAATAATTATCTGGCAGCGGGGACTACTGAAATTTCTCAAGTTTTGGATGCCGAAAGCATGCTAAGTCAAAGCCAAAACAATTATACAGACGCCTGCATTAATTATTACATTAATAAGGCAAAATATCTTCAAGTCACCAATAACCACAGCGCATTGACTCTGTGAAGCAGAGTGATCCTTTGCTTTTCAAAATACTATATGTATCTGAAAATAGTTCCATCTTTATGTTTGCAAAAATACTTAAAGGCGTCACGATGAAAACTAACATACGGAATTTGCGACTCACGAGCGTGAGTCGCAAGTTTCGTCCTTATGTTTTTTCCGACTCACGGGCGTGAGTCGGAAGCGCCGTCTATATGTAACGACCACAACACACTGAAGCGATCGGAAGAAGTGAAGGAAGTGAACAATACTGAATAAGATAGACATTCGCACAACATCCTCGGAATGCACGTATTGCATGAAATCGAATGAGATAAAGCTTTTATATTCCACACACACGAGGAAGAAAAGTACACCCGAGTTCGTTTCAAAGAAAATTGTTTCGTTTTTAACGATTTTGTTTTGTAATTCCAATAATATTGGTAAATTTGTGCCGTCAAAGGTTTCCGTATCACTTGAATAAGTGAGTCGGGATTAAAAGGGAATGCCGTGAGAATCGGCAACAGTTCCCGCTGCTGTAAGTTCCACAGTCCTTTTATGGACAAACGGGTCTTGATAAAATAACAAAGTCACTAACTCTTTCGAAAAGTTGGGAAGGCTTTCAAGACCGGAATAAGCCAGAAGACCTGCCTTTGCTAAATATCTGTTCTACAGTCCACGGACGAATGGGCATGGATCGGGCAATGTTGTTTCTTTCTTATCTTATAAGATAAGATGCATACATCGTGTTCTGTAGAATTGATTATGTGCTTATTTATTAGTAGAACTTAATCAATATACGAAACGATGAAAAAAAGTAAGAAATTAGAATTTACCGCCATTGTTGCCATGATCCTGATTGCTGCATTAAGCAGGCTCATCCCTCACCCATACAACTTTTCGCCTATATGCGCAATGGCTCTTTTCGGGTCTGCCTATCTTAACAATCGGTACTACTCCTACGTCATTCCCATAGCTTCGATGTGGATAAGCGATCTGCTGCTCAACAATATAATATATGCAGCCTACTTCGATCATTTCGTATGGTTCTACGACGGAGCTATTGCCACTTATGGCGCATTTTTACTTATCAGCTGTCTCGGAAGAATTATTCTGCACAAAAAGATCACACTACCCAGACTCTTCTGTACCACGGTGCTATCCTCCGTACTCTTCTTTCTTATTTCCAATTTCGGCGTATGGCTCTTCTCGAGTATGCTCCCCTACCCTCATACGGTTAGTGGATTAATAGCATGCTACATAGCGGGAATACCTTTTTTCCGCAATACCCTATTGGGCGATTTCTTTTATGTATTCGTTCTATTCGGAATATACGAATGGATTATAAAGAATACCTTAAACCGATTAAGACTCTATGAGATACATGATAACAAACATGAATAAAATAAAGAAAACTCACAAAAGCTTTCTCTCAAATTATAGACTTTGACTTATTGGTTGTTTGTATATTGCATTTTCAATATACATTATTTTGAATATATATTTCTGCCCCGTACGTGACGTATAGGGCAGAATTTCTATAATAAGTGCACCATAATAAGCGGTGTGCTTATCTACTCAATGCTATCTAATAGCTTCTTCAATACAACAGTAGCTGATATTTCGCGATTGGCAGCTTCGGGAATAACCAAAGACTGAGGGCCTTCAATGACATCATCCGTCACAATCATATTACGCCGCACGGGCAAACAGTGCATGAAATGAGCATTATTGGTAACAGCCATCTGACGTTCGCCAATAGTCCACGAACGATCGGAACATATAATGCGCCCATAATTATCGCCGGCATACGCAGCCCAATTCTTTCCGTAGACAAAATCGGCACCCTCGAATGCTTTCATCTGGTCGTATTCGACATGCGCAGTGCCTACAAACTTCGGATCGAGTTCATAACCATGAGGATGGGTAATAACAAAATCATAATCGGTAGCATTCATCCACTCGGCAAAAGAGTTGGGTACAGCCTGCGGCAGCGAGCGGGGATGCGGAGCCCATGACATGACCACTTTGGGACGTGGTTTAGTTTTGTATTCTTCAATAGTGATAAGATCGGCAAAAGCCTGAAGAGGATGGCAAGTAGCAGCCTCCATAGAGAACACAGGCTTACCGGAATATTGTATAAACTGATTGAGAATAGTCTCGTTATAATCATAGTCACGATCTTCAAACTGGGCGAAAGAACGTACACCGATAATGTCGCAATAAGATCCCATTACAGGAATAGCTTCGAGAATATGCTCCGATTTATCACCATCCATGATGACCCCACGTTCTGTTTCGAGTTTCCAGGCGCCTTGATTGATATCTAGCACAATAACGTTCATGCCAAGATTCATTGCAGCCTTTTGAGTACTGAGGCGAGTACGCAGACTCGAGTTGAAAAACACCATTAATAATGTTTTGTTACGTCCCAATTCTACGTATTTAAATCTATCCTTCTTAATATTAAAGGCCAATTCCAAAGCGGCTTTTAAGTCGCCAATGTCTTGTACTCCTGTAAATTTCTTCATTGTTCGCTTGTTTTATAATTTTATAATTGGGTTTATACTTTTCTGATTTGTCCATCACCTTCTATCAACCACTTGTAAGTCGTTATTTCTTCGAGTCCCATAGGACCACGAGCGTGAAGTTTTTGAGTACTGATACCGATTTCGGCTCCCAATCCAAACTGTCCGCCATCGGTAAAAGCCGTAGACACATTGACGTAGACACAAGCTGCATCGACTTCACGCAAAAAACGTTGGGCACGCTCTTCATTCTCAGTTATAATGCTCTCACTATGCTTGGAGCCATTGGCACGAATATGAGCGAGTGCTTCGTCAAAAGAGCCCACTATCTTTATAGCCATCTTATAATCCAAAAATTCCGTTCCGAAGCTTTCGGCAGTGGCATGTTCAAGAAGATGAGCAGGATAGTTTCCATCAAGCACCTCATAGGCTGCTTTGTCTGCATAAATAACGACATTCGATGATTTGAGAAGAGAAACGATCTCTGGTAATTCTTTCAGGCGAGCCTGATGAACAATCGCGCAATCGAGAGCATTGCAGACTGTGACACGACGTGTTTTAGCATTATTGATGATAGCAGCACCTTTAGCCAAATCGCCAAATACATCGAAATAAGTATGACAGATACCCGCTCCTGTTTCTATTACCGGAACGGTCGCATTATGTCGGGCAAATTGAATCAGATTATTGCTACCACGAGGTATTATCAAATCAACATACCCTGTAGCATGAAGTAATGCAGCTGCCGATTCGTGACCGGGCGGAAGCAATTCGACGACGTGCGGATTGACGCCTTGCGATTTAAGAGCTTGATGAATGATTTCGACAATAGCTCTATTGGAAGCATCGGCATTGCTTCCCCCTTTTAGGACACAAGCATTGCCACTCTTTATACAAAGCGAAAAGACATCGAAGCTAACATTAGGTCTAGCCTCGTAAATAACACCGATCACACCGAAGGGAACACTGATACGACGCAAATGCATACCGTTTGGGCATACTACATCTTTAAGGACCCGCCCCAATGGAGAAGGAAGTTTTGCCACATTACGAATACCCTGAGCAATATCTTCAAGACGAGCATGCGTGAGTTTCAAACGATCGTACATAGGATCGGAAACATCCATCTTTCCCAGATCTTTTGCATTTTCGTTCAATATATAAGGAGCCTGCTGAATGGCAACATCGGCAACAGCCAGTAGCACTTCATTTATCTTTTCATTATCAAGCAATGCCAAGTCGCGACTAGCCGCTTTTACTTCTTGAAAAATAGAATCCATGTCCATCATATCATGTTTTTATTCAATATAAAGATAATCGTAGTGTACTACAGCACGCTTGCCATGTTTCCCCATTTCGGAACGTGCCAATTCGGAACTGCAATTCACACGGCCGCAGCCTATCAAATGCCCATTACAATCGACAACACGAACAATATCATCTTTCTCAAAGTCGCCTTCAATAGCACTAATACCTACTGGCAATATACTGACAGCCTTACCGCTACTCAATCTGGTAGTAAGACATTCGTTAATATGTATTTCTCCTTTTGCAAAACCTTCGCTATGAGCAATCCACTTTTTCACACTCGACACAGGCTGAGCAGACGGTACAAATCGGGTACAAACCGTCTGATCGAGGTGAGAAACAAGTTCAAACAATATATTTTCACGTTTACCATTGGCAATAACAACTTCAATACCTTCTTCGGCTATTTTATGTGCAATATTGCTTTTGGTAAGCATGCCGCCTCGACCGAAACTGGACTTGCCAGTCTGTATATATTGTGAAAGATCCATCTCAGGAGTTATAGTACGAATGACATGCGATAGAGCATCAGAAGGAGAACCATCGTAGATACCGTCGATATTGCTTAAGATAAATAAAGCCTGCGCATTCATCATTGAAGCGATAAGTCCGGACAATTCATCATTGTCCGTAAACATAAGCTCTGTGACGGATATAGTATCATTCTCATTGACAATAGGTATAACACCATTACGAAGCATCACCTCCATACAATTTTTCTGATTGAGATAAAGCCGTCGAGTAGCAAAATTCTCTTTCATAGTAAGCACCTGCCCTACTACGATATGATGATCGCAAAAAAGTTCATAATAACGATTAATGAGTTTAGCTTGCCCTACAGCACTAAACAACTGCCGCTGGTCTACACTATCCAATTTACGTTCTGTATGAAGTTCGCTCCTACCCGAGGCGACAGCACCTGAAGAGACAATTATAACTTCTATGCCACGTTGATAAAGCGCTGAGATTTGGTCGGTAAGCGACGACATACGAGTTACATCAAGAGTACCATCGGGACGAGTCAATATATTACTCCCTATTTTTACGACAATACGCCGATATTCTTCACTCATAGTTGTGTTGATTAAAAAATATTAGTCTAATACTACCCGATGAACGTTTTCTATCGATTGATTAAGAAATACAGTCGCCGACCCTCTGAACTTATCTTCAGACTCCGTCGTATAAAATTCACAAGTACCTCCTCGTGTACAAGACTCCTCCATATCCGGATGACGATATAAATAATCTTTCAGGCTATTGGATACCAAACTCCCCTGTGACACGATTTGAATATGATCGGGCAGATAGGCTCTAATCTTGGGATAAAGCAACGGGTAATGGGTACACCCCAAAATAACAGAATCGATCAAAGGATCTTTGGCTAATAGATTATCAATATATTTGCGAACAAAAAAATCGGCGCCGTCATTATTAGACTCATTGTTTTCTACCAAAGGAACCCACATCGGACAAGCTTGTCCCACTACAGTAATATGGGGGAATAGTTTCTTTATTTCCATCGGATAAGAGCCCGAAATAATAGTTCCGTCTGTTCCAAAAATACCTACATGCCCACTCTTTGTGATATTCCCTATGGCTTCGGCTGTAGGACGAATCACTCCAAGCACCCTACGCTTAGGATCGAGTCCAGGCAAATCGTTCATCTGAATGCTACGTAAAGCCTTTGCCGATGCTGTATTACAACCGATGATAATCAAATGACACCCCTTTTCAAAAAGATTGATCACTGCCTGCCGCGTAAATTCGTAAACAATTTCAAAGGAACGGCTTCCATACGGTGCACGAGCATTGTCTCCGAGATAAACATAATCATATTGGGGTAACACATTACGAATACTATCAAGTATGGTGAGCCCACCATAGCCCGAATCGAAGACCCCGATAGGCCCGGGAGATTGTAAAAATTCAACCATAACTGTGTGATAAAAAAACAACGGCACAAACATCGAGCAAATAACCCGATATTTGTGTCGCCTTTATAAATTGGGTTATATCTATTTCTTTTTCCCAGCTGTAGTAGCTGCAGGAGTTGCAGAAGCATTACCGGTAGCACCAACGCGCGACTTAATCTTACTAGTTAAGTCAACCATTAGAGTTTCGTTGACATAAGGAAGTTGTGTACGAGCCATATCGAAAATGCAAGTAAAACCACCTTCTTGTCCAATAGCTTTAACAGCAGCCTCTATCTTTTGATAAATAGGTGTCAGCTTCTTCTCTTGCTGGTCTTGCATACTCTGTTGTGCTTCTTGTTGGTATTGTTGTGAACGCTGTCCCATTTCTTCAAGTTCTTTCTGGCGACGTTCAGCGATAGCCTGTGGCAGAGAATCTTTCTGCTGTATGAATTGCTGATACTTTGTATTGAATTCGGTTTCAGTACGTTTCATTTCTGCCTGATACTTATTACCCAAGTCTTTCAATTCGTTCTGAGCCTTTACAAACTCAGGCATATCAACTATAACAGATTGAGTGTTATAATACCCAAGCTTAACTGTCTGAGCAGATATTCCCACCAAGGGAAGCGCAAATAATGCAATTGCGAATGCGATTTTCTTTAGCATAATTCTTTAAAAGTTTATTGATTATTATATTATTCTTTTTAACACTACAAATGTAATCATTTATTTTGAATAACCCATCTTGGCAAGTACATCTTCGCTTATATCAATACTCGGAGAAGCAAAAATAATGCTCGAAGCAGAAGCTCTATCGACAACGATAGAATATCCATAACGTTCAGAGAGAGCTTTGGCTGCATTATATATCTGATCTTGAAAAGGTTTAATCAAGTTCTGACGCAGTTTTGCCAATTCCCCATCAGGACCGAAATACTTACGTTTGAGTTCGGCCGCACTTTTCTCTTTTGCCACAATTGCATCTTCTTGCACTTTTTTCTGAGCATCCGACAGACGCGACATTTTGTTCTGATAACTAGTATACATGGTCTTTGCCTCATTGGACACTGCCTGAACTTCATTCTGCCATCTTTGAGAATTCTGTTCAAGTTGAGCGGTAGCCTTAGAGTAAGCGGGTATATTTTTCAATATATATTCCGTATCGATCAATACTATTTTTTGGGCGCAAACAGACATTGTAAAGCCCAACAATAAAATAAGAGATAAAATAGACTTTTTCATATTGCACACATTATTTGATGATTATAATTATTAAAATTCTTGTCCTAATATAAAATGGAATTGACTACCGCCATACTGCTTCGAGCCAAAGACCTTATCAAAGCCATACCCCCAATCAATACCCATCAAGCCAATCATTGGGAGGAATATACGTACACCGACACCGGCAGAACGTTTCAAATCAAGCGGATTAAAGTTTTTGATATCATGCCAAGCATTACCGCCTTCAACAAAAGCTAACATATAAATATTAGTACTGGTCTCCAACATCAACGGGTATCTAAGTTCCATGCCCAAACGAGCATAAGCATAGCCTTCCTTTCCGTACGGAGTCAACGAACTGTTCTCGTAACCACGAAGCCCGACGCTTTCGGTAGCATAGCTTGCATAGCCCGTCATACCGTCACCTCCAACATCAAATGTCTCGAATGGCGATTTTTTATACTTGCTATAATAACCTAACAAGCCGAAATCTGCACGCGTCATCAACACTAAACCTTTCTTATATATAGTCGGATCCATCAATGGTGTATAGGTTTTCGATTTAAATTCCCATTTGTGATATTCAATCCACCGATGCATCTTGTTTACATCATTCTGATTACTCAAGTTGTAAGTACTATAATCGATTCCATCGAATAAAGAATAAGGAGGCGTAAACTGACAAGACAATGAGAATTCGGAACCCGTACGAGGGAATATAGGGTTATCGATAGAATTTCTGCCTAACGTAATATTCAAACTAATATTGTTGCAATGCCCGTTAGTTACAGGAAAATATTTCCAATCGTGAAGTACATAACGCTGATAAGACAACTCGGTAGATAGTGTGAAATAATCATCCGGCCATCTCAAACGCTTACCAAATCCTACAGAGAATCCATACATCTGCAACGATTTCGATTTATCATACATATCTTTATAATTGTATGAACCGCCATACATACTATTAGAATAGTTGTTGAGATATGATTGACTGTAGTACTTACTACTAATATCGGTCTGTCGAGAATAGAACGCCGACAAAGACAATGAATTAGGACGTTTGCCTCCGAACCAAGGATCAAAGAACGACACGCTATATTGTTGATAGTATGACGCATTGGTACGAGCACTAATCGTAAATGTTTGTCCATCACCCTGTGGCAATATACCCCGATAATTCTGTCCCGGATGTAACAAATTGGCCATAGAGAAGTTTGTAAACTTCAAACTTAACGTACCGATAACACCCGTCTGGCCCCAACCAGCGGAAAATTCAACCTGATCATTGGCCTTTGATGTCAACGGCAGCCCTATATTCACCGTTCCATTTACTTGGTCAGGACGAATATCAGGAGTCATTTTTTCAGGATCGAAATGTCCCATCTGAGATAATTCACGCAACGAGCGCATCAAATCTTCACGACTGAAGAGATCACCGGGACGAATACGAAGTTCACGCCGAATCACATTTTCGTAAACTCTATCGTTACCGCTAATGGTTATTCTATCGATAGACGCTTGACGTCCCTCGCTAATTCTCATTTCCAAATCAATAGAGTCGTTTTCCACGTTCATTTCTACAGGATCAAGATTATAAAATAAATAACCATTGTTATAATAGAGGTTACCGATAGCATCATCATCCGAAGACAAACGCTGATTCAACAACTTCTGATTATAAACATCACCCTTTTTCATCCGCAACATATAATTCAGCTGATCTGTAGAATAGACAGTATTGCCCAACCATGTCACATTGCGTAAATAGTATTTATCGCCTTCGTTTACTTTAATATAAACGTCTACCGTACGATCATTAAACATTTTGACGCTATCTTTCACAATACGGGCGTCACGATAACCCAGTTCATTATACTTGTCAATAATCAGCTTTTTATCGGCCTCATAACTTTCATTAATGAACTTCTTGGGGCGGAAAATATTGAGCAATTTATGCCGTTCGTTCGTTTTCTTCATAACCCGCTTCAACTTATTAGATTTCAGCACGGTATTACCATCAAACGTTATTTTATGAACATGGATTTTTTCTTTCTTATCGATATTGATATCAACAATTACTTCGTTAGGAGCTTTCGGATCGTCGGTCTGAACAATATTCACATCAGCATTTTTAAATCCTTTGTCATCGAAATAACGCTTAATCAACAGTTTGGCTCGATCGACCATATTGGAAGTAATCTGACTTCCTTTAGGCATACCCAGTTTAGCAATCAAATCCGTCCGTTCCGCCTTCTTCACTCCATGATAATGGATATCAGAAATACGCGGTTGTTGGGCCAAAGTAATCAATAGCCAAATTTTATTCTTATACTCCTTTTCAACAGACATAGCCACATTCGAAAACAGACCATGCTTCCAATAGCGACGTACAGCATCGGTTATTTCTTGACCAGGCACCGTAATTGTCTGCCCTACAGCCAATCCCGAAATACCTATCAACACATAATCTTCGTAGCCTTTTACACCTTCCACCTTTATGCCGGCGATTTCAAACTTTTTAGGAGTCGCCGTATAAATAATAGCAGGTTTATAAATTGTATCGGCAGCTACCTCTTGTGCATTTCCTTGCAAAACGCAGCAAAGAAGCAAACTAGCTAATGCTATAAATCTCAAATAAGTACGATAATACATCTATCTAATTTTAGGTTTTTTACTAATCTGTTCACTGGTCATTCCATAACGTCTTTCTCGCTGTTGAAAATCCGCTATAGCTTTATATAACTCATTTTTTTTGAAATCTGGCCAATAGGTGTCGCAAAAATATAACTCGGAATAAGCACATTGCCACAACAAATAATTACTTAATCTTAATTCCCCACCGGTACGGATAAGCAAATCGGGATTAGGCATAAAATTGGTAGCCAAATACTGCGATATAGTATCAGTAGTGATATCTTCAGGGACCATTTTACCCTCTTGAACCAAACGGGCAATCCGGCGTGTAGCTTCGGTAATTTCCCAATGCGAAGAATAACTCAGAGCTAGAACTAAAGTCAATTTTTTGCCATGAGCAGTATCGGATACACACTGATTCAAACGCTGCTGAAGCTTCTCGGAAAGTTTACTTAAATCGCCAATTATTCTAAAACAGATATCATTCTTCAGAAGAATCTCTTCTTTAAGCGAATCGAACAACAAATCCATCAATGCAGCAACTTCGGCCTCCGGACGATTCCAATTTTCGCTCGAAAATGTATAAAGAGTCAAATATTTGACTCCAATTAAGGCAGCAGCTTCAATAATTTCTTTCACTGTATCAGCTCCTGCAATATGACCGTCCCTGCGTTCTTCACCCCGCAGTTTTGCCCAGCGCCCATTGCCATCCATTATGATAGCAACATGCCTTGGCACACGATTTTTATCTATTTCATAATCTTCAGCCATTTACTTCCGAAAATCTGTTGTTTATAAATTGCAAAAATAGGAACAATTTTTTCTATAATAAGCGATAAATAGAAGTTTTATATAAAATTATCACTAAATGAGAGCTTTTTAGGGTTTTCTTCCTCCAAATAATGCAGTACATCAAATTTAGAACACCAATTTTTTTTAGTTGTATACAACACCTTAGTTTAATGTATGTATTTAAGAATATCTACTCCCAAGACTCTTCGATTTGTGAGCCCTTTAATATTTTTTAATTGGGCAGCACGCACTCCGCTACCCAATACTTTCACACTTTTCTCGACATAAGCCTCGTCCCACAACTCTTCATCAATAAATGACTGATGAAGCCGGGCACCACCTTCTACCAGCAATGATTGAATATTTCTTTGAGCCAACTCTTTCAGAAAGCAAGAAAGACAATAATCTTCTTCAGGCAAAACTATATACTCCATATTTACGCTATCAGCATGAGAAGAAGAGGTGGTAAAAACCAATGTACGAACAGACTCATCAAACAAATGAATAGACTGAGGCAAAGACAACCGACGATCGAGCACAACCCTAATAGGATTTTTTCCATACCAATCATGCAAAGTTAATCGAGGGTCGTCAACGCGAGCGGTTTCCGTCCCTACCATAATAGCATTATTTTCTGCACGACGTTTTTGCACCAATAATGTAGACAAAGGGGTAGAAAGGAGTGTGCGACTAAGATTCTTCCCGATAAAGCCATCAGCAGATTCAGCCCATTTCAATGTCACATATGGCCTACCGAGAGTATTGAAAGTAACAAACTTTCTTATCAATTGCCTGCATTCTTTTTCAAGCACACCGATTTTCACTTCGCGCCCTGCATCCAAAAGTTTTTGAATACCGCGTCCATGAACTTTCACAAAAGGGTCTTCACAACCAATCACAACGCGAGGAATTCCTTTATTGATCAACATATCTGCGCAAGGTGGAGTTTTACCATAATGAGAACAAGGTTCAAGGCTGACATAAATAGTAGAACGCCGCAATAAAGACTGATCCTTCACAGATCGCACAGCATTGACCTCAGCGTGCGCTTTACCACTTCGAATGTGATAGCCTTCACCAATGATCTTTCCATCACATACAATGACAGCTCCAACCATCGGATTGGGCGAAGCAGTACAAAGTCCATTTTTAGCCAATCGGATGCAACGCCACATATATTTCTCGTCTTCTTCCATCGTAAAATATATTTTCGTAATTTTGCAGCTATTAATGCCACAATATATGGAATCACTATTCACTTACATACGCCGACAATTGGATACTCAATATTCTGTAAACGAGATAAAGAGCTTGGCATCTATTATATGCAGCGATTCGCTTAATATTAGCACAATAGAGCTATATACCGGCAAATATACGGATTTATCGGCAGATAAAGCACAAAAAATTCAAGACATTGTAGAAAGGTTACTCAGTCATGAACCGATACAATATATAATAGGTAGCACCATCTTCTGCAATTTAATGTTCAAAGTCACACCAGATGTGTTGATTCCCCGCCCCGAGACTGAGGAGCTAGTGAATCTTATCGTTCATGAAAGCAACGGAAAAGTGAACATTTTGGACATCGGCACAGGAAGTGGCTGCATTGCTATTTCTTTAAACAAACTCCTGCCCGAAGCTTCCATAACAGGCTGGGACATTTCAAAAGAGGCCCTTAAGATAGCGACATTCAATAACAATAATATTAAAACAGATGTAAACTTTAAAGAACGAGACATTTTTAATTTACCTCCCAATCTTTCAGAGCAATTCGACATTATAGTAAGTAATCCCCCTTACGTAACAGAAAAAGAAAAAGAAGAGATGCAACCGGAAGTCCTTTACCACGAACCAAGTATTGCCTTATTTGTTGAAGACAATGATCCATTACGATATTACCGACAAATAGCCGAATACGCTTCGAAAACACTGAAGACCGACGGAAAACTTTATTTTGAAATCAACCAACGCTTCGGAAAAGAAACAGCCGAAATACTTCAAAGAAAACATTTTAAACAAATAAGAATTTTAAAAGATTTTTATCAGAACGACAGAATAGTAGCAGCAATACGATGAAGATATATACAGAAGAAGAATTACTAAACAAAACTGCTTCCTTGTGTTCGATATCCGAACACTGTATTAGCGAAATAGACGATAAACTCCGACGAAGGGGTGCATCTGAAGAAATGATAGAACATATCATATCCAGACTCCTTAAAGAAAATTTCATCGATGAGACCCGATATGCAAAAGCTTTTGTCCGAGACAAATACCGTTTTGGCAAATGGGGAACAGCCAAAATACGTCTAGCACTAAAAATGAAACGAATCAATTATAAGGACATAGAAACGGCTCTCGACGAAATAGACAGAAAAGAGTATCTATCCATTTTAGGGGATATTATTCAGTCTAAACGAAAAAGTGTTAAAGCAAAAGATAAGTACGAAATGAATGGAAAACTCATTCGTTTTGCTTTAAGCAAAGGTTATGAGATAGATGAAATAAGGCTTATTATAGAACAATAGCATACTACTTACTACAAATAGGTTAAAAAAACAAACTTTCTTTTCATTTTTCAATGCATTTTTCCTAATTTTGTGGCTTATTAAGTTCAATAGATTATGAAAAATTTAGAGAGACTATTCGCAGAGAAACTATTGAAGATTAAAGCTATTAAGCTTCAACCTTCGAATCCATTCACATGGGCTTCGGGCTGGAAATCACCGTTCTATTGTGATAATAGGAAAACGTTATCTTATCCATCTCTCAGAAGCTTTGTCAAAACCGAATTAACGCGCATCATTCTTGAACATTTTAGCACAGTAGATGCTATTGCAGGAGTTGCTACAGGCGCTATTCCACAAGGGGCACTCGTTGCCGATGAACTGAACTTACCTTTCGTATATGTACGTTCTACCCCTAAAGACCATGGTTTAGAAAACCTAATAGAAGGCGAACTTCGTCCTGGTATGAAAGTGGTAGTTATTGAAGATTTGGTATCAACTGGCAAAAGCAGTTTAAAAGCCGTTGAAGCTATTCGTCGTAACGGATGTGATGTGATTGGTATGGTAGCATCTTATACATACGACTTCCCCGAAGCTGAAAAGGCATTCAAAGAAGCACATGTACCATTAGTCACATTAACCAACTACGAAGCAGTGATTGAAGTGGCTCTCCGTACCGAATACATTTCAGAGGATGAAATTCCAACATTAAACAGATGGCGTAAAGACCCCGCAAGCTGGAACCCAGAAGATTAAAACATGACAAATTTTGAAAGTCCCGTGAGACAAATACCTTTTTCGGAAGAAAAGGTATACGAAAAGTTATCTAACCTCAACAACATTGAGGCCATTAAAGATAAATTGCCTGCCGATAAAGTCAAAGACTTTAAGTTTGATGCTGACAACGTAAGCTTCAACATTTCTGGTATAGGCGACATACAGCTAGAGGTCATCGAGCGTATACCTTCCAAGTGTATAAAATTTGGTTCTACCAACTCACCTATCGCTTTCAACTTATGGATTCAGATCGTATCAATCTCCGACAACGAATGCAAAATACGCATTACTGCAGGATTGGAAGTTAATGTCTTCATGAAAAGCATCGTCTCAAAACCCGTCAAAGAAGGTTTGGAGAAGATGGTTGATATGTTATCTATGATACCCTATTAATATAATGGCATTAAAACTTTGGGAAAAATCAGTTCAGGTCGATAAAGCTATCGAAACCTTTACCATCGGTCGAGACAAAGAGCTCGACCTCCTTTTAGCTAAATACGATGTGCTTGGCTCTATAGCTCATACCACTATGCTCCAAAGCATTGGACTGCTCACCGCTGATGAATTACACAAGTTGCTACCCGAATTAAGAAACATTTATGTTTTGGCAGAAAAGGGTGATTTTATAATTGAAGAAGGTGTAGAAGATGTGCATTCTGAGGTAGAGCTTATCCTAACGCGACAATTAGGAGATATTGGGAAAAAAATTCATAGCGGTCGCTCACGTAATGATCAAGTGCTATTAGATCTAAAACTTTTTACTCGCGACCAAATCAAAGAGCTAACCAACGATATTCTTAAACTATTTCACGAGTTAATTATACAAAGTGAACGTTTCAAGGATATACTTATGCCCGGTTATACTCACCTACAGGTAGCCATGCCTTCATCTTTCGGGCTTTGGTTCGGTGCTTATGCCGAAAGTCTTGTCGACGACCTCACATTCCTTCAGGCAGCATATCGTATCTGCAACCGCAATCCTTTAGGTTCGGCAGCGGGATATGGTTCCTCATTTCCACTCAACCGGACAATGACAACCGAGTTGCTAGGTTTCGACTCGATGAACTACAATGTCGTTTACGCCCAAATGGGACGTGGCAAACTAGAACGCAATGTGTCTTTCGCTTTAGCTTCCATTGCCGGAACAATAGCAAAACTTGCATACGATGCCTGCCTCTTCAACTGCCAGAACTTTGGATTTGTGAAGTTACCTGACGAATGTACTACCGGATCCAGTATCATGCCTCACAAAAAGAATCCGGATGTATTTGAACTCACACGAGCCAAATGTAACAAAATTCAATCCCTGCCACAACAAATCATGATGATATCCAACAATTTACCTAGTGGATATTTTCGCGATTTACAAATACTAAAAGAGGTTTATTTGCCAGCCTTCAAAGAACTTGCAGACTGCATTGAAATGTGCACATACATCATCAAAGAAATTAAAGTCAATGACCATATACTCGACGACAGTAGATATGACCTCATGTTTAGTGTCGAAGAGGTAAATAGACTAGTGCTTCAAGGTACTCCATTCCGTGACGCTTACAAAAGAGTAGGATTAGAAATCGAAGCGGGCAAATTCGTACCCAACAAAAAGATTCATCATACGCACGAGGGAAGCATCGGCAATCTTTGCAATGACAAGATTATTGAGCTAATGGAAAAGAACGTCAGTAGCTTCGACTTTAAAAAAGTAGAACAGGCTGAGAAGAGGCTTTTAGCTAATATTTAATACAACTTCCATCATTTTATGAATATCCAATTTGCCAACAACAGGTATGATGGCAGAATGCCATACAAGTATTGCGGTAATAGCGGATTGCTTTTACCAAGTATATCTTTAGGCTTATGGCACAATTTCGGAGACGCAGACGACCAAATTGTTGCCCGCGACATGCTGATCTATGCATTCGATCATGGCATTACCCATTTCGACTTAGCAAACAATTATGGCCCCGCTCCAGGAAGTGCAGAAAGCAACTTCGGCCGCATTTTCAAAGAATGCTTCAACTCTTATCGCGATGAAATAATCATCTCGTCAAAAGCTGGACACGAAATGTGGCAAGGCCCTTATGGAAACGGATCTTCTCGTAAAAATCTTATGGCGAGTATCGACCAAAGCCTTCGACGTACAAGGCTCGAATATTTCGACATTTTCTATTCTCACCGATACGATGGAATCACCCCAGTAGAAGAAACGATGCAAGCACTTGTGGATATCGTTCATCAAGGCAAAGCCCTCTATATAGGCATTTCCAAATATCCTGTAGAAAAACAAATAGAAGCCTACAAATATCTTAGTAATCATGGTGTGCGTTGCCTAATCAGCCAATACTGTTACAATATGCTCGATCGAAAGATCGAAGGAGGCAATCTTGAAGCAGCCGACAGTTATGGTTCCGGTGTCATTGCCTTTTCCCCATTGGCACAAGGATTGCTCACCGATAGATACCTCAAAGGTATTCCTCAAAATTCCAGAGCCGCTCGCAGCACGGGATTCTTACAACGTTCAGCAGTAACACCCGAAGTCATTGCAAAAGCTATAAGCCTGAATGAAATAGCTAAACGTAGAGGGCAAACACTTGCCCAAATGGCATTGGCATGGACACTGCGCGACAGGCGTATGACATCCGTCATCATAGGTAGCAGTTCAGTACAACAACTTGCTGACAATATTAAGAGCGTGGAGAATCTCGACTTTCAGAGCGAAGAATTGGAAGCCATAGAAGACATACTCAAATAAAAAGAGCAATGAAAAACCCACAAATATTGGCTTAAACAAGAAGAAAAAACTGCCATTATTTTGTTAATACCGAAAAACAATTTATCTTTGCACCACAATTCGCGGAAGTAGCTCAGTTGGTAGAGCACGACCTTGCCAAGGTCGGGGTCGCGGGTCCGAGTCCCGTTTTCCGCTCTTTCTTTGAAATGATGCTCGGATGGTGGAATCGGTAGACACGAGGGACTTAAAATCCCTTGGCTATTGCAGCTGTGTGGGTTCAAGTCCCACTCCGAGTACCAGTTAAACCCCGTGAATATCCTTATTCATCGGGGTTTTCTGTTTTTTGGGTAGCCAAAGGGTAGCCAAAAGTATGCTCCGTCAACGCGTCGGTCAGATTTTTTGTGGTTACGAGGATGCCAGCGATTGCGACTTTCTGAGAGAAGACAGCGCGCTGAAGATGATGGCAGATCGTCTTCCCTCTGATTACGACCTTTGCTAGCAACCGACCATGACTCGCTTGGAGAATAAAGTGAGCGCACGCACCCTTTACAAAATAGGCGTCCTTTTTGTTAAACAATTTGTAAAATCCTTTGTTTCCTCCCCAAGGCGAGTGGTATTGGACGTGGATGACACCAACTCAAATACATTCGGCGCCCAGCAACTGACACTCTTCAATGACTATTATGGTGAATACTGTTATATGCCCTTATTGATGTTTGACGGTATGACCGGTAAGATGATCCTTCCAATGCTCAGACCTGGACGTAGGAACAAGTCTGTTAACGTATTCGGCATTTTACGTCGTGTAGTTGAATATCTTCATCGCTGTTGGCCTTCTACCATTATAGAACTGCGTGGAGACAGCCATTTCTGTAGCCACGAGTTCATGGATTGGGCTCATGACCGATGCTACGTTCGTTTCACCACCGGTCTTGCAGGCAACAGAGCCCTCTTGAAAAAGGTTGAAAAGCAGCGCAGACATGCGGAAAACGATTTCAAGAAGAGTGGCAAAGAGGTACGCCGCTATTTCAAACTCAACTATAGGGCTGCTTCTTGGAAATATGAGCAACGTGTAATCGTGAAAATAGAGGTGAATACGCAAGGCACTAACATACGGTTTGTTGTAACGTCGAATCGAAACAATAAACCGGAAACAATCTATCGCCGCTATTGCGGTCGTGGCACAATGGAACTGTGGATAAAAGACCTCAAATATCTGCATGCAGACCGTATGTCATGCCATAGCTTCCGTGCCAACCAACTGCGCTTATTTCTACACTCGGCGGCTTACGTGTTGATGTACAATACAAAAGAGCGGCTCTTTAAACATACGGAGATAGCCCACTTTACGGCAGACAGCTTCATCAAGAAGATCATGTTGAGTGCCGTACACATCAAAGAGATGAAATCATTCATTAAGATAAGCTTTAACAAAGGGCATCGTTATCGACAAGAGATGGAAAATGCCTTAAGCTTGCTTGTTTCAGCATAGCTACGGCTACCGACTCAACCTGCCTACCACCAAAAACGACATACACACTCTTCCCCAGCGTGCGGTTCTTCATACCTTTATGTTTGATAACGCCCCCAAAAGCTCAATGCTGCTTGTTGATAAATGAACATGGAAGCTGTTTCAGAGGATTTGAAAGAACCAATGGTATAATTGTGATGAGTCAGACTCAATGAATGGAAAGATTTTTTGCCAAAAACATCCGATAAGTAGCGAGGATGAATCATTCAGGTTAGAAAAAATAAATAGAGAGTTTCTATCTGTCACGCTATCTTATTGTCTATGAGTAATATATGCTGTGACAGCTTGTTTTTTGGACTACAAAATGATATTATATTGCTCATTGTTAGTGCGTTATGAAACGTGGGTCGCCCGCTTCGCCTATCAACCGATTATTTCATCACGCGGTATCTGTCGTGTGTGCACCGTGTGGAAACTCCTGGGCGTGGGAATATAGAGCTGCTGTTGCGCGGACCTTCTCGCGAGAGTAGAGGATCTTTTCTCGGTGTTGCCGATGAAGCATATTCCAAATCTTTTTTCAATAGGTCGTAGGTAATGACTCCTTTGCTTACTGCCTGTGCATGAAAGTGGTCCGGTTCTTCTTCCTTTGAAGAAGGTGTTTTGTACTCATCGTATTGAATCATGGCTATCGCATTTAAGGTATTTCTGTTGGTTCATTAAGGTTTTGTCGTTCCACCTATGTGATTCGGTTAACTCACCTATATGGAACGATCAACTCACATAGGTGATTCAGTCAACTCATATAGGTGGAACGACATTCTTCTTAGGACAAAAGATGAAATCTATCTGATATGAACCAACTTTCATCAGTATGTCTCACAGACCTCACCTTTTTTAAAAGGTATCATGGAACGTTTAAAAGTGTTTTTGGCGGAGCACTACGACTTCCGTTACAACACCGTGGCGGATACGTACGAATGTAGAGCGCCCAAATTGCAACATGATTTTGTTGAAATAGACCGTCGCGTTCGCAACGATATCGTTTTATCGGATTTAGAATCGGGTGTCGACTGTGTCGATCGGGATGTGATGCGTATGATCGAATCTGCGTCAACTCCTGCCTACAATCCTATACAGCAGTATATCAAAGTTCTTCCTCGGTGGGATGGCCGGGATCGAATTAAAGAACTGCCAGAACGGATAAGCAACGACAACTTGTGGAATATGGTATTTCGGCGGTGGTTATTGGGCATGGTGGCTCAGTGGATGCAAAAGTGCGCCAAATTCGGTAACAGCATGGTACCTATACTAGAGCATGCGCAAGGCCAGTCCGCCCACGATGCGCGACATTTCGATTAATATGTTCGCTCGGCATTTGGGAATTATCGGAGTAAAAAGCAGACACAGTCATTCGGTTCTGTATATTCGGTCATTCGGATATGATCGTTATCAGGATCGTTGTACCAATAGGAAAAATAGTGACTGCGACACCCAGCTTTCATAAATCACGGTGTGACAGCTTAGTGATGCATTTTTCGTGTACCGTTTTAGCCTTTGAGATATATAATATATTGTTTGATAGATCTTTAGCGTGACGGGAATGTATACCATTTTAAGTATCAGAATACGGCCTGCACTATTTAATGAGTAATTAGAGAAACAAATATGAGACTATGTACCAATGCGATTACCTTTGGGCATTAAGACACCATATCATTCTTCTTCCGATACTGCTTAGGAGTGCAACCGTATCTCTCGTGAAAAAATTTAAAAAAGGAAACCTTATTGGAAAATCCGGATTTGAATACTATTTCCGAAACCGTATCTTTGGTCGTAAGCAATAGCTGTTGTGCAAAATTAAGACGGCACTCCCTAATAATTTCCGCCGGGCTTTCCTTGCCTATTTCATCCATCTTGCGATACAAATTTCGAGTACTTATATTCAACTCTTTAGCTATAAAAGTCGGGGATAAATCGATATCAGAGAGATGTTCCTTAATAATCTTGGACACAGATTGCAAAAACTTTTTTGATTCTCTGTGCAGATAATGTCCATTGGTCTTCTCAAAAGAGCTCATGGACGAGGTAAAATAAGTACGCAAGCTCTCTTCACGTTTTATGATTTGCAATACAGATACTTGAAGCATACTCACATTGAAGGGTTTGGTAATATACATTTCGGCGCCAGCCGAAAGAGCTTTCGTCTGTTCTTCTATTTCATACTTGTTGGAGAGTATAAGAATAGGTATATGCTGAGTTTCTTTTCCAGATTTCAACTTCCGAGTGATATCTAATCCGCTCATTCCAGGCATAGACATATCACAAATAATTAAATTCGGCAAATCATAGCCAAGCACTTCATCAAGCTTCGACGAATCTTGCAAAGGTATAATATTGAATTCGGAAGAAAAAATATCTCCAATAAGCCATAATATATCTACTTCACTTTCGATAACAAGCATCGTAGGGTGCATATCATTCATTTCGTAATGCGGTATGACAAAATTCTCTTTCACATACAAATGATGAGACGCATCATCGGGAGCAATATCAAACATATTTTCCTTTTCGGATCTTTCTATTACAGGAAAAGCGACAGAGACATCAACACCTTCATTGTCTAGGCCTTTCACGCTGATCGAGCCATTCAGCAGATTGATCATGTTGTAAGAGAGCGCCAAGCCCAATCGATTTCTCGAAAGTCCGCTGGCGTTATGACTTTCAAAATTATTTAAAATCGCTTTATTATTCAATAGTTTAAGCATGCCCGCTTCATCAATATTATTTCCCGAATTTACTACTCTAAATGTTAGTTTGTTGTCGGCCATAAATAATTCCAACTTTATATCACCACCATTATCAGTATAATGAAAAGCATTTGATATCAGATTGGCAATAATTGTAGAAAAGAAAGCCTTATCGGTATTCCAATTCAGGTTTTCAGGTATTTTGCTTTGATAGGATATCTGTCTGGAATTAGCAACTTCGATATAACTGCATGCAATATTTCTCACTACCTGCGATATACAGACCCCTTGTATCTTGGCCTTTCTATTACCAGTCCCCACCGAACGAAATTCCAACAGCTCGTGAATCAGATCATTGAGCCGAACGACATTCGTTTGAATAAGACGAGCATAATTCAACACCCCTTTGCTTAGGCCGTTTGTAGATAATATGCGCTGGCACGGTCCACTAATTAGTGTCAACGGTGTACTAAATTCTTGTGCCACAGTGGTAAAGAAATTAAGTTTGGACTCAGACACCTCTTTTTCATGCTGAGCTTGCAAGTCTTTCATTTGTTTCTCTTTGCGATAGCGCTTACGTTTAATATAGTTTTCTACGAAATAATAAACAATGCAAAAACTGGTAAATAAATAAAAGAGGTAAGCCCCTGTCGTACTATACCATGGGTGAGCAATATAAATATCGAAAATATATACTTTACTTTCACGATTGATCGCTGTATTATAATATTTCACTTCCAATTTGTAGTGCCCAGGAGCAAGATTATTGAATGACACCGTATTATCCTGCCCATTATTAATCCATTTGTCGTTACCTTCTTTTAAGCGATAGTAGAAAATATAGTTGCTCCCATAGATATAATCCATTGCATTAAATGTAATATTAAAGAAATTCTGGTCATGCTTCAAATGTATAATGTGATGGGGATGCATGCCGGATATATATATAAAAGGATTGATGTCCTCTCCAAAAATTTTCAATTGAACGACATGTAGGTCGGGCATATACACAACGCCTTTGTATCCGGTAGACAAGACACAGACAAATCCATTAATGCCACCAAAAAAGATGGCCCCCGTTTTTGTGTCTTTATAAGCAGCTCCATCGCTAAACTCCACCACATTCATCATATCGTTGTACCCAAATGTATGAAACAGATCGCGCGTAGCATCGTAATGCACCAAACCCATGTTGGTACTGAACCATATATCATCAGGAGCATTGTATACGAAACCATGAATAGTACCGTTGCCCATGCTCCCTTGCGAATTAAGAATTCTATATTGCCGATCCGAGGCATATTTCACCAATCCATGATTGGTACCCCACAGATAATGTCCACGATGATCATAATCAATAGCGGTAACATAAGAAAATGTTTCACTATGATTGTTTGACACCCGTTTCAATCGGTTGTGAGCGGCATCAAATAGATAGACTCCCCCCGTTTTATTTGCAAAAAAGAGCTGAGAATCCGAGCGTGCATAAATAGAGAAGAAAGAATTAAAAGCCGACTCGCCATGATTGACATAATAATGCCAGATATTTGTCAATTCCGGATGTTCGAAATCACCCGTTATCTTTGCCCTGAACACTCCTGATCGCCCGTTTAGAAATCTATGATGAGTGCTGACAAACCATAAATTCGAATTAGCCGTTTCGTACATTTTATGGACGTCGCACATTTCTTCCCCATTGACACGGACATTGAGATGGTGATAGCGTCGATCACGATAGGAATAATAACTGATACCTCTATCTGTTGCAATCCACAATAGATGATGTCGGCTTTTCACGAAATCGTAAACCGCGTTATTTCCCAACGCCGGTTGATTTTCGACAGTAACATGCTCTATTCTACATTTATCGATTTCCTTATCCGGCGAATAATTGTATATTTTTATAATACCATTGCCCTTCGTACCGACCCATAAAGTGCGTTCATCATCCCAATACAAACAGCGCACCGGTGCTCCAATGGCCAATTGCTGAGACGACACAGACTTTATTGAATACTTACTATTAGAATAAATATAAACACCCTGACCATCAGAACCGATCCAGATAACGTCTTGATAACGATCTTTGACCATGCAGAAGATGCCGACATTAATAGGTAGCGTCTGAACGGTATAATTTTTTTTTGTCTTTTTCAGTATGACAACACCATTATAGGAATAGCCAACAAAATAATCGCCGTGATGCAAAAGGACTGATGAGATAAAACCACGATTCGATAAATCTTTCATATTACGCACAAAGAGATGCTTCCTTTTGCTAACAACATAACTATAAAGATTATTTTGATTGTCCACGTAATGTACATAGCCGCGATCATAAGAGCAATATATTATAGGATATTTAGAAAAGCGTGTAACATAACAGCGCCCTAAAGAGATATTTCCCTCTTTGCTTACGTGAATTTTATAAGTATATACTTTGTCGGCAGTCACAAGCCATAACGTATTAGAAGAATCGACAAAGAAAGACAACACTTTATCTTTATGCACCCACTGTATCGAAGTAGATTTAAATGTGTGAGTTGCTGCATGATAATAATTTAATTTATTAGTGCCTTTCAATCCACATAAGAACAGGAATGCGCCCTGACAGTCTTGAGTTATTGCATAGGTCAGTTCATATCGTGTATAATGGTCAATGGTATTACGTTTTAAATCTATAAGATTCAGTGCAAAACGATTTTGGACCAGATATATTTGATTGTTTGTTGTATAAATATTGTCAATCAGATTGCCAGAAATATAATTTTCTTTGCCTTTAATATTAAAAGCTGTTATTTCATGCCCATCATAAAGATTAATACCATCACAAGTTCCTATCCACATACGTCCTAAGACATCTTGAGACAAGGAAATAACACAACTGTTGGTCATACATCTTTTATCATTGATATGCTTCAAGTCATACGAATAAGCAGACGTTGAAAAAACAATAAAAAAAAGGAAAAAGAATAGCAACGACATTTTTTTCATAAGTAGTATATTTAGTATTAAAATATAAGTTATCGAACAACATGTATAACCAAGTGAACGAATTCAAATCTATATAAAAACAATATACAATAAGAAAACAGACAGTAATAGCTATTAATCCTCCAATACATTTTCGTAATATTGCTCTGATGGGTGCATATCTTCTGGATATAAAAATAAAAATATCTCAAAAGTCTAATCCTACTATATTTAATCTTTATACAAATGCGCTAAAGAAACAAATAGAGATTCAAAGAACTTTCGAGATACCCTCTACTAAACCAAACTATCTTTAATAAACTTTCAACTCATAAATACGAGTAGCACCCGTGCCAACTTCTTGGGTCGGTCCTATTACATAAAGACGGACATACCGAACTTTACATGGAGTGAAATCTCTCGTAACGACATCATGATGATTATCTTCAAGTATATCCAGTGTTTTCCATTCTTCGCTCAAGCTATTACGTCCTTGCAGTAGACAAGAGCGAGTAATGTAGCTTCCATCTTCGATGCCTGCATTAACAAGTTTCCATCCACTAACGACTTTACTCTCTCCCATATCATAAACGGCATAGTTGGGAGCTGCAGAAATATCGCACCACTTCGTTTGCTCATTACCATCAATGGCATTCTCGGGCACCTCATCTTTATTAACACTACCGGAACAAGCTACAACTTTAGCCCCTTTGAGTAGATTATCTTTATCTGCCGAATTTGAACCGGATTCGTTTTGTCTATTGTTGGTACGAAATAGTTCTGTCGCTGGAATAATTCCAGGCATTTCGTCAACAAAAGTTGCCGAGAATACTACTACTTTATCATTATCTGGCAGTTCAATCGTTGTTGCCCCTTTTGGGATATCCAAACAGAACTTGAACATATAAGTAAATTCGTAGGGGTGATCGCCTAGAGAAGAATGACGGTGTGTACCGACATAAGCTATTTCGGCATCTTTCAGATATCCTTTGGTATGTCCTTCATGACCCCATTGTCCAACGAAACCAGTATAATAAGGTACGGTAAACGATACTTGCTTTTTGGCAACTGTAAAAGTAGCCTTCTGATCTCCGGATGTAGAAGCCGCAAGGAAGTATACACGATTATATTTACCGCCGGCAGGGATTTTAATTACATTCTTCTTACAGGTTACTCCATTGGCCGCATCTTTCTCTCCAAATCTAAATGGAATATTATCGACAACAATACCACTGTCGGGCAATAACTCTGCAGCATAGCTGTACCCTCCTTCAAAGTTTCCTTCAGATCGGAAAGCATTATAACTGAAACAACGACGATCGTATGCCAATGAAGCAGATTGAGAAGCCAACGTCTTCATCGCTTGTTTTTTCAGTATCACTTTATAAGTTTTCACACCAAAAGGTTTGATAGAGACATTTAGCATATTACCGGCGTATGATGCCGATCCTATTTCTTTTTCCGTACCATCAGCCTCAACAGCCTTGTCTATTGTACCGGCAAAAGTAAGATGAGAAGTCTGTTCCGACTGTCCCGAATTCTCATAAACTCGAATGATATATTCATCTGACACTTCAGCTTTTTTCAGAGCAGCAACGATCACATTATCATTATCTGACGAAACAAATGAAAATGTCCTGCCCAAGTCGCCATCATGCTTCGAAGCAATAAACCCACGTAACGGATTATTCAATACCGCAGCTTTATCAACAGCAACAGCTTTGTCGAGAGCCCCTTTATGCCCAATGATACTATAGGTAAATGTATGGTAACCTTGATCTTGACGAGCCTGATAAGTATAACTCCGATCGGTCTTTGGAGAATAAAGTAGTGACATTCGCAATGTATTATTATCGGGTTTGTCCCAGCCATATTTTGAATCATTGAGTATCGTCACTCCGTAACTATTGTCTGTATCTGTAAGGTCTGCCCATTCATGAGCATATACCTCATAAGCATTATCTTTGTTATTGCCACGTTTTACGCTACCAAGTCCTATATCGTAGGTGGCCTTCTCGTTTGATAGGCTTAATGGGAATTCGGCTTTTAGCATCGAGTTAAGCGAGTGCCAATCAACCTCATTATAAAAATCGATACGATCTGCACGACTTCCTTCATAAAGACGAATGTATTGGTTAAAAGTAGATTTACCATAAGTTTTGGAAACAAGAAGCGACTTGCAAATCGGTCCGTTATCTACCAACTTAATAGTTACATTTTCTTCAACCCCCACCGGAGCATTATCAAGAGTAGATTTCAACACTTCCCAAGCAGGCCATGAGTAAGATTTGCAATCATTGAAAACAACAAGTCGGATACTTTTACCTTTCTCAACCAGTTCTTTATCACTCCGTTTATCTACAAGCGAAGTGATGTCACCATTTGCATTAACCGTAATCTTATAAACAGAATTTTCAAGAGTATTAGCCTCCTGAGAGACTGTTTTAACAACCTTACCAACCTTCTTTACATTATAAACAGCGAAACCTGTCGCAGGTACAGAAGCATCAACGCGAAGATGAGCATCACCCTTTGAATCGGTCATCACCTGCGATGGAATTGTTTTGCCCTGTTCATCGATGACCTGATATGAATTTTTAGTATCAGGTAAAGTTATATCAGCAATATCTTTCACAGGAAAAGCTTCCGTATTATAAAGAATCACAGGAATACCTGTCACTTGAGTATTCAGGCGTGAAGCGACGCTGTTAACCGAAGAGGTAAGAACTTGAGAAAACTGCTTCAAAGAAAGCATTTCGTCATTCCAGGCAAATTCATAAGCACGAGGGATACAAGTTCCAGGTAAATCATCGTGGAACTGATTCCATATAAACCGTTGCCAAGCCTCAGTCATTGTTTTTGTAGGATACGTAGCAGTTCCCAACCAATCGGCAGTAACAGCTGCCCGTTCGGCAGCATCTCCCAACAGTTCATTCTGGCGATTGTAAAGTTTCATAGCCGCTTGTGAAGTATAGCAACCTGTGCCATGTACATCCATCAACAGTTCACCATCATATACAGGCAGTTCAGGATGATTGTCAAAGGGTAAATAATGCTTATACATCTGATCGCTGGTAGCACTGATAATCTCGATAGGGCCACCTCCTTTAATGCCTTTTTCGATAGCACGCACAGACGTAATATCAGGAGAGCCACCCCGATCACCTGTGCCATAATAACGATATACCTCGTTTAATGGGCTTTGTGAGATATCACCCAACAACATCTTATTAGAAGACAGGTCTTCGTCGTCCCAGCTTTGACCATAGCCAAATCCATGAGTCATCATAATACGGCTACCATCAATACCCTGCCACAAGCCAATGGTAAAAGGGAACCTTCTCCCATCAGCAAAGAATGGATGATTGCGCCAACCTAATTTTTGAGACGAGAAGCCAATCAATCCACAATGTGCCGCCAAAGTAGGAAGATCGTATCCAAAACCAAAGCAATCCGGCAAAAAGATATCGGTACTTTCTGCTCCGAATTCTTCACGATAAAAAGTCTGACCTAATAATATATTACGAAGAAAAGATTCAGGAGAACAAATGAGCGTCTCATTTGCATCCCAACTACTTCCAGCTAAGTGCCAGCGTCCATTAGCAATATATTTTTTCAACTCTTGGTATTGATCAGGATAATACTCCTTCATCCAAGCATATTTGACACCACCCTCAAAATTAAAGATATAATTCGGGTATTTTTTCAACAAGAACAGATTCTGATAAAGCGTATTCCACACATAATGTTTAATAGTAGTTTGTACATCCCAATTCCATTGAGTATCAAGATGAGCATCCGCAACCATATATGCCGTATACTTTTTGGGCCCAGTATTCTGAGCAAAAATACTGCCACATATAAACAATGCAGCGAATAATGTAATGAATAACTTATTTCTCATATTATTTTATTTGATATATTATTTAAGCTCTTTTGATTGATGTATTGTAATTAATAAACTAGAACAACTCTTTTCAAGCATCACTTTCCCAAAATAGTAATTTTGCTATGACAAACTAAAATCAGCATATCCATTCGCTATATCAACAATCAATAAAGAAGTATTATAGTGACAAGAATACATCGCACAAGAGTCACATTCGTTTTGCTAAAGACAAGACAAACGTAAATGACAATATTCAGGAACAATGAACTCTCGACATTATTTATGGCAAAAATTCGCAAGCGAACGAAGCCTTAATCAAAGGCTATTGAGTCTTTCAACTATAAGCTTCATTCACTTACGAACCTCTTGCAAACAGTGATACTAACTAATCACCATTATTCCCCTGATTCCAGAATGGATTCTGTTTCAACACATTCTGTGAGCGACGAACCTCATCACGATTAATAGGATATAAGAAATAATTAATCTTAAACACTCTATTTTCTTCTTTGAAACGTCTCATACTGTAATGCTTCCCATCAACAACAATAAAGCCATTTTGATCTTCTACAGGACGCATTCCATTAATCATACGCTGACACTTGGGGTAAGGACCATAACCTGCAGAAATAAAATTCTGAGCGGCATTCTCCTCGTCCATGGAGTTATACGTAGACTCTTTTTCGAGTTCTTGTGGCTGAATGGGTTCCAAATAAAGACGTGTACGGAAAAAGCGTTTATTCTCATAGAAAAATTCCACCCGCCATTCACGGTCGATATAATCTTGCATGACAGAAGCATCGGTCATTGCCTCAGGAGGCATAGGAGCCATAAAAGAACGTGCACGTACATTATTGATCATATCGTAAATTTCTTTGTTAGGACCTTGAGTGCGGTTAATGGCCTCAGCATATATGTATATAAACTCGGGAAGACGCCAAATGGGATGAGCCACATTATATCCGGCAGTACTACCTCCTTTGATCCAATGTTCCTGGATAAACTTACGCAAATAATACCCGGTTGTAGTAGCTTTGGTTGCACCTATCTTATTAGTACCGGTAGCAGTATTAATATATTCTGTGGCATTTGCCGATTTGTTGCGGAAAGGAGCACCCATATACAGAATATCGCGATAAAAACGTGGATCACGATTTATATAAGGATCAGCGTCATCATAATACTTATGTCCGGAGTTACGATTAAACTTTTTATCGATCACTGTTCCGTCATCAGCTTTTTTTGCTTGATCAGAGAAGATAGAATAGCCATAGACCTTCCCATCATCACCCTTAGCAAGGCATTCATATTCATCAACTTGCTCCTGCACCGGTTGCATACGACTCTGTCCGTCGCGACTTGGAGGGTACATATCGCCTACCCAGTTTTGATCTTTTGTAGGATCAACAAACCATACCGCTTCATTTTGATAAAGATTCCAATTCTCCTCGTTCGTCAAGAACATCCGAGAAAGGCGTTCATAAACGGTACTATTATTATAATTCTGTTGATCCAATCCGCAAAGGAAATCTTGAGACGTATAATTTTGATAAAGCGAGAAACGTTTCACACCACGCACGCTGAAATTGATAACCGCTTTTGCTGCTTCAGCGGCTTTCGTCCAACGGCTTGCATCATAAGTATATTTATTCTCAAACACACGCTTACCCGTATAATGATATTTATCAGATGCACCATTCCAAAGAGGACATGCATCCATATACCTAGCCACGGCTATCAAACCTAAACAAGCCCCTTGGTCAACACGTCCGAAATCTTTATCGCCATTTTTATTCCAAGGGTTGACATACTTCATAGCTCGCTGACAATCCGAACATATACTGTCGACAACATCGTGAACACATTGTTGCGGATAATTGGATTGATCGCCTTGTTTAAACACAATAGTCATATAAGGAATCTCACCATAATCTTTCATTAATATATAATGAATATAAGCGCGCATGAAATAGGCTTCACCGATACGTCTTTGTAAAGCTCCCGATTCCATAGGATCATCAGGCGTATTATATTTCTTTACATTAGTCAGAAACAGATTCACCTGACGAATAGCGAAAAAGCCCTGCCGCCATACATTATACAGCGTATTCGATTCACTCCAGTCGCCTTCATTAAATTCATCTGTTATACGGTTTTCCACGTTAATACCTTCGCATTCATCAGTGGCACCAGCCATTCCAAAATGGAAAAAATAATCAATAGGCTTTTCTATATCCGTTGCCTCACCATAAACATGAGTAAGGATCGCTTGAGCTTTATCAAAACGAGCAAAGACCTGTCCTTCCGTCACTTGATCGTTAGGTTCTCTATCCAAATAAGAATCATTACAAGAAGACAGTACAGGTGCAGCTAGCAATAAACCAATAAATAATTTAATATATTTTGTTTTCATCTTTCTTATTATTAGAGAGTTAATTCAACACCAAAATTAAAGATCTTCAATATAGGATATTGCCCACCCCAGCCGTTACCTGATTCAGGATCGATATCTACATTTTTCATCTTGTCGAACGTTAACAAATTCATACCTTGTGCATAGAACCGGATTTGCTCTATTTTATATTTCGACAACCACCGCTGAGGAATGCGATAGCCTATTTCGACCGTTTTTAGACGAAGATAACTCGCGTTATAAACATACAAACTACTATTATTGCGTTTATTAATGTTATCCTCACCAAAATGTAAGGCAGGTAACTTCGCTGTAGATGCCGTTTCTGAAGTCCAACGTTTCAAATGTATTTTTTTGACTTTACCAAATTGATCATTATCATATAGAGGGAAAGGATAAATGGCCGAAGATGTCAACTGCTGATCACAAATAGCAGACCCCTGCCACAACATGCTGAAGTCAAAATTCTTATACTGGAATCCCATTGGAATACCAAACTGGATCTCCGGAAATTGAGGATTACCAACCACAGTAATATCGTTATCGTCAATGATACCGTCGCGATTGAGATCCTTATAAACACAATCACCGGGAATCATCGTACCCCACGACTGATAACCTATTTTATTTAAACGATCGGCCTCAGTCTGATTGCGTACAAAATGGTCGAATACATAATCATAATGTTCACCCATACGATGACCTTCTTCACGTGTATAAGCGTAGCCTACAGGAAGAGTTGCCGAATAAATAATTTTATTGCGCGAATAGGTAAAATTAGGACGAATCCAATATCTGAAATTCCGACCAATTCTATCATTCCAAGTCAATTCCAAATCAACGCCATGATTGTTAACCTTTCCACAATTCACATAAGATGCATCGGCACCGACAACTTCCGAATAGCTTAACTTTTTGCCGACCAATTGAGTCACAATATCTGTACGATGTTCATCAAAGAAATCGATAGTCAATGCCAACCGTTCACGCAACACATGGATATCAAGTCCGATATTCAACTTTTTCGCTTTTTCCCATGTAATTTTCGGATTAGGCAAACCACCTTCTTTGATACCACCATATGAAGTACCCAAATTGCTACCAAAGTTATAAGAATCGCCACCCTGATAATAAGTAGTATATAAGAATCGTTGACCTGCGCAATAATCAGAACCCACCGTACCGTAAGAAGCTCTTACTTTCAAGAAATCCAACCAATTTTGAGTATTCTTCATGAATTTTTCATTTGTTACGACCCAACCTATAGATAAAGCAGGAAAGAAGCCATAACGATGACCGGGAGCAAAATTCTCTGAGCCATTATAGCCAAAATTGAATTCTGCCAAATACCGCTTGTCATAATAGTAACTCAATCGTCCGGTCAAACCTTCTGTTGCATGAGGTATAGCATTATCATTCTTCTCGAGAGAGCGATTAAAAAGTAACATTGCAGAGACTTCATGTACTTTATCAAAGGTCTGGGCCCAATCCATCTTAGCTTGATAATAAGTACGTGCGTGAGACGCATTGTGAGAGAATGAATTTCCAATCGTCTGGTCCAAATCATATTTATCCCCCAATGAATAAGCCCCAAGATAATGTCCCGGATTCATATAAGCGGTAGAACCTACAGAAGGATAAAAGGTTGAGTACATAGGAAACGTGGCATAACCTTCACTATACGTACCCAAATTATTTTGTCTCCATGCTCCTTCAGAAGCATCATAAGAGAATGTTCCTTCTATTTTCAAGCCTTGAACGAGCCAACCGAGATCCCAACCCATAGAAAAACTTCCATTCAAATAGGTATTTTTTTCATTCGTTTTACCACGACGTATGAGTTCTCCTAGAATATTCAAGCGATTAGTACCATCGCCATAAAGTAGTCCGTCAGGATGATTGTTCATATAAACTCTATTATCCGGATCAGAGTTATTTTCTACCATAATAGGCAAATATGGAGCACGTGTGCTTGCCAACTCCATCAACTTAGATGCCGACGAACCCATAGAAGTACGATCGGATATTTGTGCCGCCATATCCAACCGAACCCACCAACGCTTGGTTATATCTATATCAATATTCGAGCGGAAATTATAACGCGTAAAATCTTGATTTTTACGACTGACATAATTATAATTGCCACCTTGGGTAAAATAACCAGCCAAGACATAATAACGTGCTTTACTAGAGCCTCCGCGTACAGACAAACTATAATCTTCCTGAACTCCCGGTTTGAATAACCAATTATAATAATCATAACTATAGCCATTCCCATCAGAGTTATCCCCTTTAGCCTTACGAAATTTATTAATAGCATCACCAGAGAAAAGCACAAGGTCGTTAATATTACTATTACCACGGTGAGCATCATTTAATTTGGCCTCATTATAAAGAGTTGCATAATCTGCCGACCCTAAATATTTAGGAAAACTTACAGGAGAGTTGACACCTACAGCAGCTTTGAAACTGACAGAGGCCTTTTCTGAAGCAGAGCCACGTTTTGTCGAAATAACAATGACACCATTTGCACCGCGAATACCATAAGCCGCAGTTGCAGCAGCATCTTTCAATATAGTAAAAGATTCTATCTCCTCTGCCGATATATAATTCAAATCGCGCTCCACACCATCAATAATTACAATAGGACTTTGATCTCCATAAGTAGATTTACCGCGAATATAAATTTCGGCCTTATCTACTCCCGGTTCACCACCACCAAATTGAGTGGCAATCAAACCTGGTAGACGACCCGCCAGTGCATTATTAATATTAGCAGTTGGGCTTTGTTTTAGATCTTTCGTGGTAATAGTGGAAACAGAACCGATCATTGTTTCCTTGCGTTGTTTGGTATAACCCACAACTACAACCTCTTCCAAAGCTTTGGAATCTTCCATCAAAGCGACATCAACTATTTTTTTATCTTTTACACTGACTTCTTTTGTGGCATAGCCTATATAAGAGAAAGCCAAAGTTGCTTCACTATAAGGTATTGAAATAGAATATTTACCATTCACGTCGGTAATAGAACCAATACTGGTTCCACTAACCTTCACATTGACACCTATCAATGGTTCTTTTGTATTCTGGTCTATAACCGTACCTGTAACTATCAGTTTTTTTTGTTGTGAGACATTATTATTTATTTCAACAGCAAAAGCAGAACTTCCTCCACAAATCAAGCAGAGTGCAAGAACAACGGCAAAACACTTAAACCTTCCTACAATTCGTATAATATTTTTCATTACATTATCAATTTTAATTCTTATTTTTACTCAATTCTGCCTTCATCTCAACCAAAGTAGCACCAGCTACTTCAGCCTCAAGAGAAACAACTTTTTTCGAAACATAAGGATCACTGACATCAGTACTCGATACATATTCTCCTGTATAAGGCGCTTCATACCAACGCGTCCCCCAAAGGCAAGATTCATTTTCCTGACCATACAGCCAAATAGACTCAACATTGTTATCCAGACAAATCCGATAAGTTTTAGTCTCTGTATTATCCGATATGCCTATCAAGTCTTTCAGATAACGGAAAAAGATACCGCGATAAAGCATCAAAGAGCGATCTACAGCACCTGGCAATGCTACATAATCCGGCATGAACACGGGGAATTGCTTATATATAATCTGGCGTGAGGTGGAGTAAGAACCATACACTTGAAATTGTGCGAACAAATTGGCATATTTCAAATACTGAGCTTTAGCATCTTTATCGCTCGAGTGATTATAAAGAGCGAGGCTCGCGCCTATCATAAGCCCCTGACTGGCACTGTACGAAGTTTTGTCTTGAGATTGTATAGTAGTGCCTAATTCGTCCATATTGACAGATTCATAAGCCTGACCACTTCCATCAAATAAATTTTGTTCCAGGAACGAGAAAATATGCGAAGCAAAATCTAAACACGACTGATCATTAGTAGCATTAAAAAGCTTCTCTGCAAATATCACTGCAGTAGCATTAGATAATGTCGTCCGCATATCAGGTTGAGAAGCCGATACAGGCACACCTATAGCACCGGGAACTGGTTTTTCCGAAGCATCGGCACCAGATTGTTTAGAAGTGGCAGCCTCTGTAATAACAGCAAAAATGTTTTTAGCGGCAGTCAGGTATGCATCATTCTTACTTGCCGTATAAAGCCGCAATAATGTGATACCCATAAACTCCGAATTGGCATAAGAAGCATTATCCATATAGCTCTGCCCATTGGCAGCATAAACCGAAGCGAGTATTGATTCAGCCTTAGAAAGGTAATCATTAGTGCCGGTACGATTGTAAGCATCTATAAGCACATCAATTGCTTGAGATTGAGCAATCAAAGAGACATTACCTTTTACAAATTGTTCTTGTTTATCGCCCCCTTGTGCCATATCCCACCATATTTCGTTACAGAAATAAGTATTATCAGGCAAAAAGTCAGTAGATAAAATCTTAGAACATTTATTAGCTGCTGTATTCCAATCAAGGTTAAGATTCGCTGTCATATCCGAAGAGCCGTGATAAATATCCGTTTCATCCTTTATGCTACACGAGAAAAGAGAAACAGAAGACAACGCAAGTAATAATAGTTTATTTTTCATTGTCACAATTAGTTTTTTCATTTTATAGTAATATAATGCACCTTATTTTCCTTATCTATATAATAAGGTAGCGGTACATTCAGATTTAGAGATTTAATTCCTGCCGTAGTTGCCGGGCGTAGAACTTTAAAATAGCCCGTAGCAGTACTTAGGCTTGAATCCATGCCACAATATGCTCGTACTTTCCACGAAAGCGTCCCGATTTGATCAGCACCGATACCAGCAGCAGCAGCAATCTTATCAATATTCGAGTGGCTCAAAGTCAACAATGTATCAACCCCTTCCTCATCAGCGGTTTTAACAGAGAGTAAAGTCGCATCCGATTTTCCCGTATACGTTTCATTTTCTACACCAAAAAGGGCTTCATACCTCACTAACATCTTACTACCTTTGCGCAAGGCAGATGGTTTCCAACTAAAAATTTCACTTCCTGATGACAAAACTAAAAGATCATAACCGGCCCAAGAATTTAAAGAGGTTACAGGAGTAGGCGTGTAAATTCTCTCAAACTGATCGGCGTCAGTCAAATCTCGTGTCATCGTTTCTTGTTCGCAGGAGACAAACAAGAAAACCAAAGAGAACAATACTAAATAAAGACTGTTTTTCATTGATAATTTATTATTAAACATTATTTCAAGATTTTATGCTAACATTTTTAATTGGCAGCGAATTTAAGTTAAGAATAATAATCGCGTATAACAAGCAACAGCAACATTTCACCAATAGCACAAAAAGTTACTTTTTTGTCGCAAACATTAACTTTCACAAAACAGAAAACAGAAATAATTGTATTCGAAAGAACAATATTTGGAGTTCGGAATAAACTCATATAAGAAACAGCGCGAAAGGCTATCTCTACAATAAAGTAGTATTGGAGTAATAAATAAAAGTAAATATTCTGGCCTATTTATTACGCTTTATTGACAAAGAAAAGAATTAAAGCCTTATCATATATCACACACGTCAGGCATCACCTATTTTTGCAACATAAAACATCGAATTCTTAAATCATTTATATTTTAAACTATGAAAATATTAAAGTATTTTACGACTTTACTTCCAATGATTTGTTTCTCATTGGGGTTAGTCTCATGTAGCAACAGCGAAAATGATCTCAGTTATGGGGAAATAAATTATACCCCCATTAAGTTGAGTACTGATCATGTATCTCTTTACGAAGAGGATGGACAAACCTCGCAGACAGTTCTGATAAAAAGTGGTGAAGGTACCTTTTCAGTAAAATCTGAAAATGAAAATATTGCAAAGGCTACCATAAAAGACAAAAACATTACCATCAATATCGGAAAGAAAAGTGGTGCTACAACAGTCATCGTATCCGGTGAAAACAATCAAAGAGGAGAAATCACTATTAATAGCGGTATATATGGCTTAACGGTAGACAAAACTTCATTAAATATGAAACCCGGCGAAAAAACGACAGTCAAAATTCTTTCAGGCAATTTCAACTATGCAGGCAAAGAATTGAAAGTCGAGGCCATAAACGATGCAGGGGATGTAAGTACCCATTTTGACACAAAAACAAATGTTCTTTGGCCTGATCCAGAACGCACATCAATGGTCATTAAAGCACTAAAAGCCGGAAAGACAACCATAAAGATTACCGATACAAAGGGCAAAACATGTGAGATTGCATTAAACGTCCTTGATATAGAATTAAACAACTTGGCACTTAGCAAGTCCGTGGTCAACTTATATGGTATCGGCAATGACGACGTTGATATTGTAAACGGTAACGCCGATTATCTTTGGACCGTTGGAGACAAGAGCATCGTCAATGTCGTTAATACAGGTACTGAAGCAAAGCCACATTTCTCTCTCAAAGCTCAAAAAATCGGTTCCACAACACTTACTGTTACAGACAATCTGACAGGACAAGTCAAAACCGTTTTAATAAATGTATTGGCATATTCTGGTGTAGGAGCTCAATTGCCTTCAGACAAGTGGTTGAGTATCGATTTCAAATCTTATGCAACGACATATCCTGATAAAGTAGACAATTGGACCAAGATTCCAGAATTTACATGGGAAATAGAAACTCGTTACAACGCTGGAAATAGTGGTTCCACGCTTATGGGAATAGAAGGGCAACTCTTGGCAAGAGCTCCTTTCAATACCAACAACAAATATATCTCTATGAGTATCGGAGACCACCCTATTGTTTGGGTTCCTACAGAATTAAGTAATAATAAATGGTACCGTTTTGTTTTCGTAGTCAGCTACACCAACAAGACTGTTGACATTTATATAAACGGTGAAAAGCAATCTACTCAAAAGGCAGGAGGCGACACATTCCCCAACGGAGGTATGAATCTAACGAGCCTGAATGGTAACGAAAATAATCTATTCGGTATCGGTAGAGCTTGCGGCGGTCGTTATATGAATGGAGCGATACGCTATGTACGTATGTGGACTAGATGTTTGACAGAAAAAGAGATTAAAGATTTTGATAATCAACCTTATGTAGATCCGTCAGCTGCTAACTTACTATGCGAGTGGGTTTTCGAAGGAGACACAGGTGCTTCATCCTTCTCAGCTTTAAATGAGCCATACTTCAAGGCGTTCGTCCAAGGAGGCGACGGTGGTATTGACACATACGAAACTCCTAACTTCTAAATTTTAATTCTAAAACAATGAACAATAAAATTTTATTTTGTCTATATTTGCTTTTACTTATTCCACTTATATAAAACCATCTCAAAGAAATTGGTAATGGCATTTATAATAAAAGCAAGTTTTAGAAGTTAAGACATTCCGACAAACAGTATACTATTCATCAGTATACCGTTTGTCGGGATAAGTTTACATAGAGCAGAACAATAAATTCACCAATATGAAAAAAGATTCCCTCATTTCGCTTTTCCTCGTCATTTTCATGGCCATATGCATCACAAGCTGTTCCCATGACAATGATGATATACCATTAAGTTCTTATGCGAAAGTCAGTTCGAACAACATAAATTTGCCATGTAAAGGGGTCATCTATTCCGAATACAAATCGGATGAAACCAACCTTCTAAATATGATTGATAATAATAAAGAGACCAGCTTTTCTACTGATCACAATAAATTTTGGATTATTTGGAAAGCCTCTTCGACAACAACGATCAATCACTATCGTATTATGGCATCTTCAGACAAAAGTACAGTCGACCCCAAATCGTGGATTTTGTCTGCATCGGAAGATAGCATCCATTGGGATATTCTGGACAAAGAAACCTCCATTCAGTTTGAAAATCGTTCAGATTACAAAGATTGCAAATTTCAAAATGAAGTCGGGTACAACTACTATAAACTGCAATTCACAGAAAACAATGGAGATTCTAATACCCATATCGCCGAATGGTGGATGGGATATGGCGAAGACTTGGAGAACCTAAATATTGATGACTTAATGTCTCTTGCTACAAGTTTCACTGCTTCAGGTGACACCCCGATGGGCAAATATTACGCGGGCAAACACACAACAACATCCAGCGACAAAGAATGGCTTGCAAATCCGGCAAACGAACCCGACATTCCTTCAGACATGTCGGCTTTCCATCTCCAAAGTTTCAAAGTCACTTTGTATCCTTACGGTACGCCAACGCCAGCAGATGTCAATCAACATGGCATCGGAGATTGCTGTGCTTGTGCGGTTTTTGCAGAGTTGGCTTATACCCATCCGGATTTCCTGCAATCCATTATTCGCCAAAATAGCGACGGCTCTTTCAGCGTTAATATGTACGATCCACAAGGGAAAATAATCACAGTAGCTGTGTCATCAACCTTCCTTGCAAATACCAACAACATCATACAGTCTTGTTCCGGAAAACACAATATTGCCGATTGGGCTTCCATACTCGAAAAAGCCCTATTGAAATATCAAGTCATCTACCAAATCGTCAATACATTGAATGGCATAGCCACAGAAAAAGTAATGACATTATTCACTGGAAACGGCGCCAGTTTCTCATTCACTCCAAGCGCACTCAATGCCAAACAGATGAAGCGAGTCGTCAAATGGGCGATGTCAAAAGGCAAAATGATTGTAGGAGGATTCAACCAATCAGTAGCCATTGGCAATGTAAAAACGGTAACCGCACATGCCTATTCCATCCTACTACCCTACGACGAAACGAAAGAACTCTTTTGCATGCGCAATCCATGGGGAGTTTTGCCATACGACGATGACACAAAAGGATACGAAAACACTCAAGATGGGGTAATGAGAATACCATTGACCGGTGTACAACCATTAATCGATTTCCGTGTAATGGAATCAGGCGCTGCAGGCAATACAGCAGTAAAAGCCCCATACACGTTACCCAAATTTACAGCCAATCCATTAGAAATAAAGAGCCCCAACATTCCACTTTCTTTACTTCATAAGGTTCATCCCTATTGGTAGTCAAGACAATATTCTCTTGGCTACCGAATCAATTGTTGGTCCTTAAGAATTGTACGCTACAAGCTGAAAGATTATTTACTCTAATTATCAGTAAAATTAGTGAATTTTTCAGCATTAACAAGATAAATATAACCGTATGGAAGGCTCAAACAGTGTCGCAAAGCACATATAACAAACCGAAAAAATCATTTTTTTTGCATGTCCTTTTCTATTGCTTCTATATTAGCGTGAATTCGATAAAAGAATAAGTACCTTGAAAAAACAAGAGCATCTGTGGATCAAATTCAAATTTGACGTTGATGGATGATTTTTAGACACAAAAGTAGCTAATCCGTTGGCAAAATAAAGCTAGCGAAACATCTGCGTCTGGCATGCTTTATCTAACAAATATTTTAAAATTTGTCGTCAATAGTTTCTATCAGTACTCGTTTTTAAGTATGATCCGACTATCAGCACTCATACATCTGTCTTTCATATTCTTTCTGACGGTTGTAATCAGATGCATTCCATCGAACCAAAGATAGTTAAAAAAACTTTCAGAGACATATCCCTTATCTGCATACAATTTTCCTCAAAAAAGCCTTCAATAGTTAACTTTTGATCAAAGGTTCGCAATCATCAACATTACCAGGAGTAATAACAAAAACCAAGGAATTCTCCCTTATCCTTAATCACAATATGAAGTTAAAAGCTAAATATACAGATATTTATATGTTTACTTTCGTATGACATTTTCACTTTAGTTCGCTTAAATACCTACTACACATTACACCCTCTCCTATTTTACCTACTTTTGGGTATTGCCTATCCTTTTAACAGTTTATAACTTTGCACTATCAGAATTTGTAATATCTATATAATAAATAAAATCAATGCAAAGTATACGAAACAATTTTTTAATAATGTTTATGCTGTCAGCAGGACTATCTACACCAATCACAGCATCGACACTGACAGCCGATTCTTGTAAAAGAGGCGATTGCCAGAAAATAGAAACGAAAAAAGACCGTTTACAAATAGGGGGATATGCCGAAGTTGTAATGAGCCGCATGTTCTATAGTAATAATTGGAAGCGTTATACCGATGCTTCATTATACAAAGATGACAAAGGCTTTGGACAATTCGATTTGCCTCATGCCGTTATCTTCTTGAATTATGATTTCGGACATGGCTGGACTTTTGGCTCGGAGATTGAGTTTGAACATGGAGGTACCGAAAGCGCTATGGAGATAGAGGAAGAAGAAACAGGGGAATACGAGAAAGAAATTGAACGTGGTGGCGAGGTCGCTTTCGAGCAGCTTTGGTTACAAAAGAGTTTCTCGCCCACATTCAACCTGCGAATGGGACATATCGTTGTTCCCATTGGGTTAACCAATCAAGGGCACCTACCGACAGAGTTTTTTACTGTATTACGCCCAGAAGGTGAGAATACTATTATGCCCTGTACTTGGCATGAGACAGGTATCAGTATCTGGGGACGGACAAAGCACTGGCGCTACGAAGCACAATTTCTGCCGGGTCTTGATGCCGACCGCTTCAATAATAAAAATTGGATAAAAAAAGGCACTGGTAGTCCTTACGAATTTAAACTTGCGACTGCTTATGCTGGAGCACTGAGAGTAGACAATTATTCTATTCCCGGTCTGCGAATCGGATTGAGCGGCTACATCGGAAATAGTGCTGCCAATAGTTTGAAGAGTGATAAGTATAAAGGTATCTCAGGAGCCGTATCCATCGGAGCTGTAGATTTCATGTACAATGCATACAACTGGATAGTACGTGGAAATTTCGACTATGGTCACCTCAGCAACTCAGCAGAGATTTCATATCAGAACAAGAATTTAAGTGCTTACTCTCCTTCGAGTAGAACGAATATAGGCTCCGACGCTATTGCTACCGCGATAGAAGCCGGATATAATATATTCTCACAATTGCCTAAGATGAAACAAAAAGGACAGAAACTCTATCTCTTCGGTCGCTACGATTACTATGACACGATGTTCAAGACGGCAGGTGGTCTCCTCGACGAAGAATGTTGGGGACGACAAAGAGTGGCAATAGGTTTCAACTATTATCCCATCAAACAAATTGTTGTAAAAGCTGAATATTCTGACCGTCTGTTCAAATCACAATATAATAATGAAAAGACACTGTCGATAGGTATTGCTTACGCCGGGTTCTTCACAAGATAGATTAATCATATTAAATTATAAAAGCAAAATGAAGAAAATTATTCGTTTATCATTTTTTATTTTACTGAGTGTCGCTACATTAACTTTCAGCTCATGTAGCAGTGATAGTAATAATATTACTACAGGTACTACGGATCCTACCATAAAGAAGATTCTTACTCAGTATGTCAACAACACTGTAATCATTACTTATCATAATTTAGCCGATGCGGCAATTAGTTTAGAAACAGCTTGTGCAACACTAAGCAATAATAAAAATCAAGCTAATGTAGATGCAGCAGCTACGGCATGGATTAAAGCTCGTCTTTATTGGGAGCAGAGCGAAGCTTTTCTTTTTGGTCCGGCAACTGTCCGAGGTATTGATCCACATATTGACTCTTGGCCACTCGATAAAACCAACCTCGACAATCTGCTTGGTAATGCCAATATCATGGTCAACTTCAATCAAGCTTACGCTACATCCAATCTCAATGGTGGTCTGCTAGGCTTCCATGCCTTGGAGTATGTATTATTTGCTGATGGAGCAGCTAAGAATGTTGCAAATATTACAGACAACGAAGTGAAATATGCTATCGGCGTGGCTGGAGACTTGAAGTTGCAATGCATTATCCTCGAAGCAGCTTGGGCGGGTATAGATAATATTACCTCCGCAAAAAAAGCAGTACTCCAAGATAATGAAGTCTCTGTTTCCGACAAATGGGGAGAACAAATCATCACGGCTGGTGAATCAGGCAGTCAATACAAGACACAGCGTCAGGCTATTCTCGAAATTCTACAGGGCGAGAAAGGATGCCGTGGCATAGCCAATGAAGTAGGCAATACCAAAATAACCGATCCTGTAAATTCGGGCAATGTGCTTGACGTGGAATCTTGGTACAGTTGGAACTCTAGAGAAGATTTTCAAGATAATATCCGTGGTATTCTGAACTCTGTAGCAGGAGGTGTAAATTACGACAAAAAACGCAATTCATCTCTTTCTCTCCTCTCTTATATCAAGACCATTAATTCTACAAAAGCCGATGAGTTGGAAGTAGCCATCAACAATGTTATTGGTGAAGATGGAAAGACAGGCATTGGTACAATTAAATATCCTTTCCGTAATCATCTGACAGCAGCAGAAAATAAAACAGCTATTGATGCTTGCAATTATTTGGTCGACAAGATTGACGAAATATGCACATTGATTCAATCGCAAAATTAATAAAATGATGAAAAGCAAACTGCAATATATTTTAATCTTAGTAGCAGTCGGTTTATTCACGGCTTGCAATAATCATGGTGATGTGACTGAAACACCAACCAACACTGAACTCTCCGAAGAATATTATGCAGGCGGTAAACTTGGCACAGTGTTCAACACCACATCAAGTGCTTACGAACAGTCTACACCAGCAGTTGATGCAAATGCAGCACTAAGTGCACAGTTTCAACACGGAGAGACATTCTTCGAAAATATTTTTGTAACAAGCGGAAGTTCAGAGGGTGCTACCCGAACAGGTCTCGGGCCTATCTATGTTCGCAACTCCTGCATTGCTTGCCATCCAAGTTATGGTCATGGCAAACGTATGGAACGATTTAAAGCAGATGATTATGGAAATGGTTATCTCCTTGTGGTTACCGATAAAAATGATAACTATGTGACGACGCTTAGTGGTATGCCGCAAACAAAAGCAGTCTCTCCCTACCTGCCACCTATCGAAGAGAGAGGTATTCATTTGGCATGGAAAGAATATATCGACGAATATGACAATAGATTTCCAGATGGTGAAACCTACTCGTTGATATATCCAGAAATAACAATAGACCGCGATGCCATCAATGTTCCGATGCCCGACAACTACAAAGTACGACTTGAAGCTACTATCGGCATATATGGAACAGGCCTCATCGATGCCATTCCCGATGATTCTATTCGTGCTCAATACCAGAAAGAGAGACTCTATAGCTCGAACGTGAAGATTGGCAAAGATATTACAGAAGTAGACGGAACTACACATCCTGCTCGATTCACCTATGGACTTACCCGCGGTACATTGCAGAACGGACCAGGGGCCAACGCCATTTGGAATATCACCAACGTGACTCGTTCCGACCGTCGTTATAACTATATGACAGCTGCATACGCCGTTGCCATGTCACAAAACGCCAACGTACAAAAAGCATTGGGACTTACCGAGACACAGATTTACAATAATCTGATGGCTAAAGACCTTGCTGCCGAAATGAGCAATGACGACTATATTGACTTTATGGTATGGCATCGCGGACTTGCAGTTCCAGCAGCCCGCAACTTAGACGATATAGAAGTGATTCAAGGTAAGCAACTCTTTACAGAAATGGGATGCGCCTCATGTCACCGTCCTTCGTGGACAACAGGCGACGACAACTATTCGGGCGATCCACTTGTAGCAGGCAAATTACCCAAATATCCGCACCAAAAGATATGGCCGTATTCGGACTTCTTGCAGCATAAGCTCAACATGGTGAATGATATCCGTACAGGCGACTGCCGTACTACTCCACTTTGGGGACGTGGATTAAGTCAAATCTGTACTGGAGCAAGTGACCATCTGCACGACATGAGAGCCCGCAACTATGTCGAAGCTATCATGTGGCACGGAGGTGATGCAGAGTTTGCCAAAAAAAAGTTCTATAACTTGAGCAAAACACAACGTGACGCAGTTGTAAAATTCTTGGAAGCAATATAATTCGATTTCTCCCAATTTAAAACATCCTTTAACAGTTCAGTAAGAAAAGGGGAAAAGCTATGAGTAATTATAGCTCCCCCGATTCTTATTTTTGAATAATGAAACTGAAGCACATCATAATAATTATTCTGTCGGCACTCCTTATTATAATAGGTGCAGCCACTTTTATAGAAAAGATACATAGTACGACTTTCGTTGCTGACACTATATATGGGACATGGTGGTTTGCCACACTGTGGATTACACTAGTAATAAGCGGTTCAATCTACCTTTGGCAGAAACAACTCTATAAGCGTCTGGCATCAATACTGCTTCATTTTTCGTTCATCATCATATTATTAGGAGCTCTCATCACAGCACTCACAGCAAAGCAAGGATATCTGACGCTTTCTACGGACGATGAGATGACAATGTTTACGGCATCATCAGGCGCTAAAGAATATATAGATATGCCTATAACAATTCGCCTTGATAAGTTCGAACAGAAATACTATCCCGGGACGAAGACACCCGAAGACTTTATCGACCACCTCACAGTGACCGATAAACAAACGGGGAAGTCGTTCGGCTACAAGATATCAATGAACCACATACTATCCTACAGAGGGATGCGTTTCTATCAGTCAAGCTATAATCCGAGCGAAAGGACATCTACTCTTAGTGTTTATACAGATCCTTGGGGAATAATGATAACCTATACTGGTTACTTTTTGCTTATCATTTCTTTTTTTTTATTACTTGCATCTCCCAAAGGGTATTTTCGTAAATTATTGCGAAATCCGTTGTTACGCCGCGGAGCATTTGTTTTAGGGTTGCTTATTCTCTCCCCTCATTTATTTGCAGCAGGGAGAACACTTCCCAAAGAGGATGCTGTTCGTTTGGGCAGATTGCAAGTGTTATATAATGGTCGTATTGCCCCTCTGCAAACTTTAGCCTACGATTTCTGTCAGAAAATTACAGGAAAGCGATCGTATCAACATCTCACTCCGGAACAATTACTCTGCGGATGGCTCTTCTGGCCGGAAACATGGGAACAAGAGCCGATGATAAAAATCAAAAAGAAGAGTACTTTTACTCATCAATTAGGGATATCATCGCCAGCATCCTTTTCAGACTTCTTCACTCCACAAGGCAACTATCGGCTCGAATCTTATTGGATGCAACATCCACAGATGAACTCTCCCGAAGAAGCTACCGTCAGCGAAATAGACGAAAAGATACAGCTCATTTCTATGCTTCGACAAGGTTCATTACTGAAACTCTATCCATTGCGAGAGAACAACCACATTGTGTGGTATGCACAGACAGATACATTGCCACAGTCTGTTCCATCTGCACAACAGTTGTTTATTAAGAACATTATGGGAATACTCACCCAGGCAGTTGTCAATAGCGATCAGTTGCAATTCAACTACATAATCGATAAGCTACAGAAATATCAAAAAAAAGAAGGAGGTATTTCTTGCCTAACAGAGACAAAGGTCGATATCGAGACTTGCTACAATCGGTTTCCATTTACAACTTTACTATATCGTCTTAATCTTACCTTAGGAATCGTTGCGCTTACTGTCTGTTTCGTCCGATTGCTTCGCCAACAGCAGACAGTTGTAGACAAAAAACTATTCCTTCTATTCCTCATTCTTTTAATAGGTTCATTTTTTATTCTATCATCCGAAATGGGGATGCGGATGTACATCAGCGGACGATTGCCCATGAGCAACGGATACGAAACAATGATATTCTTAGCATGGTTGGTGATGCTCACTGCTATTATCTTCTGTCACAAGATGATGTTCATCGTTCCCTTCGGACTACTTTTGTCTGGTTTCTGCCTATTGGTTGCCACCTTGGGCAAGATGAATCCTCAAATCACTAATCAGGTACCGGTACTCAATTCGCCCATACTTTCGCTTCACGTCTCGCTTATAATGATAGCCTACACATTGCTTACCTTCACCTTTCTGAATGCACTTACCGCTATCATTCTCAGTACAAGCAGACATAAACAAATAGCAAAACAACAAATGGAAAAGTTGAAGCTTATGTCTCAATTCTTTGCCTATCCTGCTTTGGCTATGTTGGGCATCGGCATCTTTGTCGGTGCTATTTGGGCCAATCTGTCGTGGGGACGCTATTGGTCATGGGATCCAAAAGAATCATGGGCACTCATTTCGTTCATTGTTTATTCAGCTACCGTCCATGAAGAATCGTTTTCTGCATTCAAAAAGCCCTTGTTCTATCATTTATATATGGTACTCGCATTCCTCACCATTCTGATGACTTATTTTGGGGTGAACTATTTCTTAGGAGGAATGCATAGTTATGCAAACAATTAAATCGTTATAGAAAATGAAATATCAAATAATCAGTTACGAAAATGTAAAAGCACAGATTTCAGAGTTCCGCCCGCAGTCGGGAAAAAATATAGAATATCACGTTATATTCAACCTTACTAACCCACAACTCTCATTCGAGCAGCAATGTCGTTCGCTCATCAATGCGATCAACTTTTTCGTTCAAGAACAACAATTTAATAAGGCTTTCGCTGTATTCGGCCGTTGCTTCATGAGCGATCCCACCAACCAACAGGAAACCATCGAGAAAATGTTGCATAATACACTTTTATGTTCAATAAGCTTTGTGGGACAAACACCGCTTGATGGTAGCAAGCTCGCCCTTTGGCTACAATTGCAAACCGAAGGAGTTAATGGCATCGATGATGGTATACCTTTCTTCGAAAATAACGGTTATCGCCACTATCGCACTTCAATACAAAGCATGGAAATTGAGAACTCTTTTCTACAGACATATCATCTGTTTGCCGAAATGGAAATTCAACTCAACAAGCGTAGTTGTTCACTGGTAAAGAACTGTATGCGCACCTGGCTTTTCGTTCGCGATATTGATGTGAACTACAAAGGAGTAGTGAATGCCCGTCGTGAGTTTTTCGAAAAGCACGGACTTACTGCCGAGACCCACTATATAGCCAGCACTGGAATAGATGGGAAAGGCATGAAGCCTACTACCAAGGTAACACTCGACGCCCATTGCATACAAGGCATCAGTAAAGAGCAGATACACTATCTGTATGCTAAGGACAGCCTTAATTCAACTTATGAGTACGGTGTAACATTCGAAAGGGGGATGTATATGGACTATGGAGATCGTCGCCAAGTATATATAAGCGGAACTGCCAGCATTGACAATCAGGGCTGTATTCTACATCTTGGTGATGTAGTGGGACAATCGAAGCGCGCTTATGAAAATGTAGAGGCACTGCTTAAGGAGGCAGATTGCACCTTCGCTGATATCTCAATGCTGATTGTTTATGTGAGAGATATCAACGACTATCCCAAAACAAAAGAAGTCTTTGATAAGCGCTTTCCGAATATTCCAAAACAAATCGTACTAGCACCTGTATGTCGTCCTGGCTGGCTCATTGAAATGGAATGTATGGCTACTAAAAAGATGACAAATAAGACACTAAAGGAATACTAATTAGATTATTATTATTATTGGTTTCCAGTAAAAGTTATCAGTGCAAAAAAATCAGGGTTGTTTTCCTCTCTTAGAATTCAACCCTTTTCCTTTGCAATAACTACACATTAAGGAAAATAACGATAGGCTAAAATACATGTTTTACCGAAGCAACATTTTAAAAATTTTGTTTAACTCCACAATGTATCTTTTCAAAACGCCACTACAAATATTTCATATTGGTCGAATACATCTGGTCTGTTCATTATAACTAAGTATCCCAAACTGAGCTAAAGATTTAGGAATTTATAATTTGACAATAAATCACTATTTTTAGGTATTTCAGATATCAGGAACCCGCAATACCTTTGCACCTAATAAAAGAACAGCCTTCAGAGAAATGCAGATAAAGAAAGATTATACACAAGAAACGATTCTCCAGTCGGCCATAAAAATATTCCAGCACAAAGGATTCGCCAAGACCTCGATGAGAGATATCGCCGATGATTCTCACGTGGGTTTAAGCAATATGTATAACTACTTTAAAAGCAAGGACGAGATATTCTGTATAATTGTAAAACCAGTAGTTAGGGAGATGGAAAAAATACTTATGGAACATCACGATCCACAGCACATACAGGAATATATGCTGCAGATGCTAGAGATTTCAGACGTGTTTATCTCCGAACAAGTGGATATGTATATGCGACTTGCTACCCGATATCATGAACAGTTGGTGTTATTGCTGTTCAAGGCGCAGGGGTCATCGCTAGAAAGCTTCATGAATGATTTTACGGACAAGTGTACAGAGCAAGTGGAGCATTTTCTGAGTGGTGCCAATGCATACTATCCCTATATAAAGACTTCGTTCTCGTGGTTTACCATTCACCTGCATACCGTATGGATGTTTACCTTCTTCAGGGAGATGCTGATGCACAAGGTAAAACCAGAAGACACCAGACAGATTATAACCGATTACATTACTTTTGAGTGTGCCGGCTGGAAAGAGCTTATCAGTAGATAAGCTCTTTTTTTTTGAATGATTTTGAATAATGTTCGTTTTTGAACCAAAATTTTATAAATATGAAGACAAACAAAAGAACAAGCGAATTTTCAACTGTACCAGAAACAATATTGATTGCCATACGTGCAAGAAATAAGGAAGTAAATGAGCCTGGTGAAATTATTAACAATCCAAGATCAATTGAAATTCTGAATCAGATTGATTATGACTTCAGTAGTAAAAAAGGAGTTTTATTGATATCGCAGAAAGGAGTTGGCATCAAAGCCGAAATCATTGATGAACTGACATGGGATTTCGTTCATCGTAATCCAAATTGCATTATGGCTAATGGGAGCTGTGAACTCGATACTCGCTATAGCCGCTTGCAAACAGAAAAAATGAACTGGCATGACCTAGATGTACCAGAATCCCTTGAATTGGAAAAGCATTTCTTCCATAAAAGCGAGAGGTTTCACTTCATTTCAAAATTGACTTTCGATTTTTCTTAAGTCGACGAGGTGGAAAAGAACATGCCAACATTCAAAGGGTGAATTAAATAGGGCAAAGAGATAGACAAATGGGACATAGAAGTTCATTCAGCTAAGAATTATTTTCACAATACACATTTAAATAAGATGCCTTTATAGATAGAATTACTTTTCCGCTTACCTATAAATAAAATGATGAAAATTATCCACTTAAAATACAAATAACAGATTATAATAAAACTATTAATATGGAAAATAAAAAACAATCAAACATTAAAGTACTCTTAAGCTATGCCGGAGGATACAAGTACCTCACCATCTGCTCGTGGGTACTATCGGCTGCAAGTGCACTGATTGCGCTTGTGCCATTTATTTACATTTGGAAGATTATAAAGGAAGTGCTGGATGTAATGCCCAACTTTTCACATCTTACGGAGATAATTCACAACGGATGGATGGCTGTGGGATATGCTTGTATAGCTATCGTAGTTTATATTACAGCTTTGCTTTGTTCCCACAAGGCTGCCTTCCGAATTGCTTCCAACATCCGCAAACATACCATGCATCATATAGCCACGCTACCTCTTGGATTTATGGATGCCTTTGGAAGCGGAAAACTCAGAAAGATTGTCAATGAATCAAGTGCTGCTACCGAGACCTATCTGGCGCATCAGTTGCCCGACAAGGCAGGAAGCATGGCAACCCCTATTGGATTACTCGTATTGCTGCTATGGTTCGACTGGCGTATAGGATCGCTATGCATCATTCCTGTCGTGCTGGCATTCGTAGTTATGTATGTCTTCATGACTGGCCCGAAACTCAAAAAGAATATGAAAAACTATCAGAAAGCTCTTGACGGAATGACGAACGAAGCGGTGGAATATGTGCGTGGAATACCTGTAGTAAAGACCTTCGGGCAATCCATATTCTCATTCCGTAAGTTCAAAAAGAAGATTGATGACTATTGTACGTTTGTAACAAGTTATACCACTCGATTGCGCACACCTATGGTACTTTATACTACTATTATCAATGCCGTATTTGCCGTTCTTATCGGTGTAGTTCTTATCGGTAGCAGTGGTAAACCGTCCAATGAGTTTCTGCTTAATCTGCTCTACTACATTATCATCACTCCCGTCATCACTGTGACATTGAACCGTATTATGTATGCCAGCGAAGAAGAGATGGTTGTCTCCGAAGCTTTGGCTCGTATCAACAGTGTCATGTCTATTATTCCACTATCAGAATCGCAGCATCCGCAAAAACCGAAAGACAACTCCATTGAGTTGAAAGATGTATCGTTCCGCTATACCGATGCCAAGATCGATGCCATCAAGCATCTTTCATTTTCGATCAAAACTGGAGAACACATAGCACTCGTTGGCCCTTCGGGTAGCGGAAAAACTACTTTAGCCAGTCTAATGGCTCGTTTTTGGGATGTAAATGAAGGCAACCTCCTTATCGGAGGCGTAGATGTACGGCAGATTGCCAAAAAGGAACTTACTCAGATGGTTTCTTTCGTATTCCAAGACAGCCAAATAATAAAGGGCACCATTCTTGAAAATGTACGGATGGCGCGTCCTGAAGCTACTGAAAAAGAAATCAGACAGGCACTACACGATGCGCAGTGTGATGATATAGTAGCCAAGATGCCCCATGGCATCCATACTTATATAGGCACAGGAGGTGTGTATCTGTCAGGGGGTGAACAGCAGCGTTTGTCCATTGCCCGTATTATATTAAGGCATTCACCTATTCTAATACTTGATGAAGCAACCGCCTTTACCGATCCCGATAATGAGGCGAAAATACAGGCAGCCTTAACCAAGCTGTCTGTTGGCAAAACCGTGATTATAATTGCTCACCGGCTGACCACCATCACCTCGGTCGACTGCATCTATGTGCTCAAAGACGGACAGATAATAGAACAAGGTAATCATCAAGAATTATTGGCAACAGGTGGAACCTATCATAAGATGTGGAATGAATATGGCAAATCTGTCAAATGGAATCTAAACAAGGAGGATTAAACAATGAATAATATAAATCAATTTCTGCGTCACAAGTATGCGCTTTCTGCCCAAGGTACGGCAGATATGATAAAGGCTTTTGGAACGTGCACCCTATCGTACATCATTTTGATGTTTCCAATAGGGCTACTCTATTATATGGTGAATGATCTTCTGACGGACGGATTAACCATGCAGCAACGTGTTATCTACGCCATTGGCACGGTTCTCTGCCTGATACTTATTGCCTACACCACCTATCGCCAATACAATGCTACATTCTTTGCCACTTATAGAGAGAGTGGTGTGCGACGAATCTCGCTGGCCGAGAAATTGCGCAAACTGCCACTGTCATATTTTGGGAAGAAAGATTTGGCAGATCTCACCAGTACCATCATGAGCGACTGCGCGACTATTGAGACGGCATCGTCGCACTTCATCCCCGAACTTGTTGGATCGCTTGTGTCAACAACCCTGGTAGGGCTGTCACTCTTCTTCTTCGACTGGCGCATGGCTATTTCAGTACTATGGGTGTTACCAGTATCGTTTACCATTGTTTGGACTTCGCACTGTGTGCAGAATCATTTTAGTCGCAAACAAATGGCCGACAAGATGAATCTAGCCGACGGCATTCAGGAATGTCTAGAGACTCTGCGTGACTTAAAGTCAAATAATGCTGAACGAAAATACCTCGAAGGACTCGATTGTAAGATTGACGCCGTAGAGAAATCAGCTTTCGTAAGTGAGGTATGCACCGGACTGTTTGTCGTATCTGCTCAGCTCATTTTAAAGATAGGTATGGCTACAGTAGCCTTGACCGGTGCCTTTCTGCTCGTTGAAGGGTCGCTGAGTGTGATCACCTTCTTTGCTTTTTTGCTTGTAGTGTCACGATTATACGACCCATTACAAGCGGCTCTAATTAATCTAGCTGCCGTCATCTCGACCAACATTCCGAGCGAACGAATGAACGAGATATTAGAACATCCCATACAATCGGGGAGTAAACTGCTCACCAACCAAGGATACGATATTGCCTTTAACCATGTAGGCTTTGCTTATGACACGTCAAAAACCGTGCTCCGTGATGTATCCTTCACAGCTAAACAGGGCGAAGTAACAGCTCTGATTGGTCCTTCTGGTGGCGGTAAGACTACAGCCTCACGTCTTGCCACTCGTTTTTGGGACACCACTCAAGGACATATTTATGTGGGAGGAATGGACATAGCCAAGATAGATCCAGAACTTCTGATGTCGCTCTATTCTATCGTATTCCAGAATGTCACGTTGTTCAATAACACCATCATAGAGAACATACGCTTGGGGCGCAAATCGGCAACTGACGAAGAAGTAAAGGAAGCAGCTCGACTAGCCCATTGTGATGATTTTGCCGAACGACTTCCCAACAAGTGGAACACGTTTATTGGTGAAAACGGTTGTGAACTATCAGGTGGCGAACGCCAACGTATCTCTATTGCCCGTGCATTTCTGAAAGATGCACCTATCATTTTGCTGGACGAAGCTACAGCCTCACTCGATGTAGAGAATGAAACGCTGATTCAGGAATCTCTTTCTCATCTAATACGTAACAAAACAGTTCTAGTCATTGCCCACCGCATGCGTACCATTGCCGGAGCAGACAAAATCGTCGTTCTGAAAGATGGACTAATAGTCGAACAAGGCAAACCCTCTGATTTGATAAAGGAGCCAGGACTATACCGTGAAATGACAGAAAAGCAGAACCTGTCACAAGATTGGAAGATATAAATACAAGGAATTAGAAATAGCTAATAAAGCGAAGCTTGATACAAAATATTGAAGCTTCGCTTTTTTTTAGAGACTTTTGCAGATATTATCCCCTACGACGATAGCTCAAAAGGATATGAAAACACTCAAGATGGAGTAATGAGAATACCATTGACCGGTGTACAACCATTAATCGATTTCCGTGTGATGGAATCGGGTGCTGCAGGCAATACAGCAGTAACGACCCCTTACACGTTGCCGAAATTTACAGCCAATCCATTAGAAATAAAGAATCCCAACATTCCACTTTCTTTACTTCATAAGATTCATCCTTATTGGTAGACTAAGAGAATAATTACCATCTCGTTATTGCGGGGTCATAGAACCTAATCCTGTAATCGCAACAATTCAGCCCCCTCTCGGTCTCCAGTTGCTTACCGGTGGACCGATAGGGTCGGATTATTTGTGGTTTACATGTCTGTTACCCGCTATGCCCGAAGAATATATAATCGGTATTACCAAGTTACAAAGAGGTACACATTTCCTATAGTTTCTAATATAAGCCTACTTACTCTCCTTAGCTATTAAACTTTTTAATTCATCTGAAAGAACAAACAGTTACCCATTCTTATAAACAGTGAATTTATTTAACTTTAGCTTGTTTTGTCTATTCCTTTCATTGATGCAGTTCGACGGCATTATATGAATTCAACATTCCCTAGCAAAAGACACTAAATTATCTGCTATCTAATTTTGCATACTCCTTTTTCGCAATCGGGTCATTCAATTTCACTCCCCTTTCCAAATAATCGAGTGCCAGTTTCTTTGTCCTTTTGTCTATTTTCCCCAAAGAGGGGTTAGCATCAAAAACACTCGTCAAACAATAATAGACGTCATAATTTGCGGGGGCATAATGGTATTTGTCCGCCATCACAATGGAATAAAGTAAATATTCCTGCGGATGCTTCTTTTTTCTGAATTCATTCTTCAATAGATGATAGGCTGGAATATGTCCCATTTCAACAACCGTTTTTTTCAGGCTGTCCAATCCTTTCGGTGGAACAGTTTTACAAGCCTGTTTGAATCTATATTGTAGGCTTGCTTGAACCCCAAGTTCCCCACCTACAATAAAGCATATCAAATACAGAAATACTTTCAGGCTATAAATAATATATCTTTTCTTATTCATCATTTTCTAACTATTTATAATTAGCATATTTTATATATGATAAATATTTTTCAGTCTTTCTATTGATGAAAGATTTTTTAGTTCTGCACCTCTTTTTAGATAGTTTATAGTAATATTTTTAGCTTTTTCATCAATCTTTTCATCAGGGAAATAGAATTTATATATACTGGTCCAATCACTATATACGAAATAATATGCATATGAAACGTTGAATTTGTTTGCCATTATTAACGAGTACAACAGAAATTCTTCCTGATAGTAGCGGATATCTATATATGCATATCTTAATCTAAGATAGGCGCTACTATCCCCTTTCAGAACAAGGTCCTTCAATGTATCTATATCAGCAGAGGTGTAGTCCACAATGATACTTTTCGGTTGTTTTACATTCTTATTGGAATGATGATCGATTGATTCATACCAATCACATGCAAATCCCAGGATAAATCCACACGACAGGAAAATGACTATGCCTATAAAAATATTCTTCATTCTATTTTAATATCTTATAACTGCAATAAACTACTTGTTTCCAAAAACTATCATTCGAGGAGTCATCAAATCCTTTAGAGTACGATGAAAAGTTCTTACCACGTTAACAAAGTGTTCAATAGTAAGCTATACATGTTATTAATATCACCTATATTATAGATGACTTGACTTTTAATAGCCTATCAAAAAATGCATAATACATGTACAATATTCGTTAATTTTTCGGATATAGACAAATAATTTCCAGACAATTTAATATTTAAAGAGAGCTATATTAGTTTAGCACATTCATATCATAGATCAAATACAAATTCAATTAGATAAAACACAAAGCTTCAAAAGTATAAAACATTCCGTTTTGCAATTTATAAAGGCAAAACAGAATATTTATTTTTATAAGCATCAGCCAAATTTGTCGTATGTTCGTTTTTTCAGTGACGTCCTTAAGTTTCTCAGAAAACGTATGGACGTCAACAGTTTTAGGAGCATATGTGGTTTTAAAAAGACAAGGGCGTCGCTGATTTAATAGAAAAATCGAATCTTTACAGCTATTTGAAGAGAACTCATGTTGTTGTGAACAACTCGGGTATTCCCTTTTGTACATACTTTTTTTCGGAACTTTTTTCCAGGTGAACATTGGGAGCGATACTGATACTATTTTAACTACACCGAAGTGACACTTATTGATGCACTGGATTAAAGCTTTGTCTTCAAAAAATGATAAGGACGAACATAAAAATTCGTCTTGAAGAAAATAAAAGTTTATACTTACAAACATTTATTTTCGTCCTTATGAATTTCTCGCTGTCTATCAATGCATTGAGCGCGCAATCTTTATATCTCGTCCTAATTCGATCTATATTGAGAGCGGCGAAACAGTCGCGAGAATAGTGCCCTAGAAGGGCTTTTCGCTGGTGTTCGGATAAAAAAGTATCAGAATATGTAAGAATGTTCGCCCCGAAAACGCTCCGGAAAATGGATTGTTCGCAATGTGTTCTTTATTGGCACTCACAGCTAAAAGTATGTATATAGGAGATATGCATAAGACCCTTTGTCACCTGGGTGTTACACCATACGGCGCTAGGCCATAGCATGTTAACAATGCACCGCATACAACGCCAGCGAAAAGAAGCCCCAAAATCGGCCTGAGAGCATATTGTGAGACCGTTATTTTCAGCGGGCCTTTATTTAGAGCCACTCTAAATGCCCATCTACAGATACCTGAAGGTCCTGTTTGTACATAGACAAGTGTGCTCCTCCCTTTTTGATAAGTACCTCATTCCGATGAAAGTTGACAGGCAAACAAATGTGGCCATGAGAGAGGATACTAAAATTGAGAAACTAAAATATTTGTGTAACTTAAAAAACATTCCTAGCTTTGCCGAAAATATAATACGAAAACATGATAGTATCGAATATAGAAAATAGCAGCAGGATGGAGAGCCTCCACCCTCTTTTTAAAGAATTGTTTGATTATGTGAAGTCGCACGACATGCTGCATGCTCCATTAGGACGCATTGATATCAAAGGCGACGAGCTATTTATCAACAACAGCAATCCTGAATGCAAAAAACGCGAAGATCAAGTTCTTGAATTGCATCACCAATATATTGATATACAAATTTTATTGGAAGGATGTGAAACAATGGGGTGGAAAGCTACTGGTGACTTAAATAAAAAAAGCGTAGTATCTCCATATAACGAAAAAGAGGACTATGCCCTCTACAATGATACGCCAACGACTTTTTTTGATATACGCCCCGGACAGTTTGTTATTTTTTATCCCGAAGATGCTCACGCACCGATAATCGGTGAAGGGAAAATAAGAAAAATGGTAGCCAAAGTAAGACTATAGTATCCGACCAACTAAGCACCTGCCGTGCATTATTACAGCGCCCCTTCGTCGGCAAAGCTATAATAAGAACCATCGCAAACGATAACATGATCGAACATCCGAATGTTCATCAACTCGGCTGCCTTGTGGATGGCTTTTGTAAGATGGACGTCTTGATTGCTAGGATGCGTATTGCCGGATGGATGATTGTGCACTACGGCAAGTTGGGTAGCACGTTTGAGTATTGCATCACGCAAGATGAGCCTTACATCGGCATACGTTCCATCAATACCTCCCGAACTGATGCGAATTTTATCGATAACAGTTCCTGCCTGAGTAAGCAACAGGCTCCAAAATTCTTCGTGTGGCAAATCGGCAAGAAGAGGAGCAAAAAGATGGTAAACATCCCGTGAGCAGGTAATACGTTCGCGTTCTTTAGGAGCCGCATCGTTGCGCCGTCTCGCCAATTCGAGCGCTGCCATTACCGTTACACTCTTGGCCGGTCCCATTCCCTTAAATCGAGAGAAATCATTGATATCCCATTTGGCCAACGTATTCAAATTATTGCTGCAAGTACCTAAAATACGTCTTGCCAATTCTACCGCATTTTCTTCATTATTGCCCGAACCGATAAGAATAGCGACCAATTCGGCATCGCTCAAGGCAGCGCTACCTTGTACCATCATTTTTTCGCGGGGACGATCGTCGACAGACCATTCATTGATAGACAGTTTTTCCATAGTAGATTCGTTTTCAACAAAGTTTCTTAGAGCCCTCACCCTGCAAGAGCACCATATAAATGGCAAGAACTATTTATAAAAGTTCTTTTTAAAAGCTTCGAATTCATCTTTTTTGAGCACACACCGACGCCATGATGCCCACAAAAATCCGCTACCGTAACCGATGAGTTGAATATAGGCTGCAAATACCGAATACAATCCAATAAGCGCACTCCCGTTTTTCACCGTCGAATCGAGAAAAACCAGAAATGCATAAAGCAACAACAAGGTCAACGACCAGGGACATAACACAGAGCCGAGGAGTAAAACCAACACACCCAGCGTAAAAACCGCAGGAAGCAAGTGCACCACCTTCAACGACTCAGGATATTTTTTATACAGATTAATACGAGCAATACCCGAATTGTAGACCTGTTTGAAAAACTTTCGCCAGTCGGTGCGGCGTTTGTGATATACCCAAGCATCGGGAAACAGACGACATCCATATCCGTTTTTGAAAACACGAATGCTGAAATCAATATCTTCTCCAAAGCGCATGTTAGAGAATCCTCCAAGTGCTTGATACACTTCACGGCGAACCCCCATATTGAAACTGCGGGGATAGAATTTATCCATTTTCTTTTTACCACCCCGAATTCCGCCGGTAGTAAAAAAAGAAGTCATGGAATAATTTATAGCTTTCTGTACATTGGAGAATGAAGCATGTGCCTTATCCGGCCCTCCGAAAGCATCGGCAGGATCCGTATTCAGTTCGCTGATTATAGCATCGAAATAAGTAGCGGGAAGTATACAATCCGAATCGAGAATTATTAAATATTCACCCTTACTACGTTCGGCTCCATAATTACGCGAAAGGCCCGGTCCCGTATTTGATTTATAATAGTAATGTACATTGAGACAATCACTGTAGCGGCTCACGATTTTTTCGCAAGGTACAGACGAACCATCATCAACCACCAGCACTTCAAAACTTTTGAAGTGCTGACCGACTAAACTTTGCAATAATTCATTCAGCTCGTCAGGTCGGTTGTATACCGGAATGATGACAGAAAAAAGCACGTATTGCACGTGGTTTATGCTTTTACACGGCCTACATAAGAACCGTCGCGAGTATCGACTTCTACCAACTCGCCTTCGTTGATAAACAACGGAACACGAATTTCGGCATCAGTTTCGAGCTTAGCAGGCTTCAGCGTATTGGTGGCAGTATCACCCCTCAAACCGGGTTCGGTATAAATCACTTTCAATACAACCTTAACAGGGAGCTCTGCAAAAAGTATTGTTTCGGTCGAAGCATCAGAAACGACATCAACAGAATCGCCCTCTTTCAAATAATCTACACCGGTAATTAATTCCTTTTCAATAGGGACTTGTTCGTAAGTCTCTTGATTCATAAAGATATAGCTTTCACCTTCTTTATAAAGGAACTGATAGGGGCGGCGTTCAATGCGGACATCTTCCAATTTGAATCCGATCTGATAAGTACGATCTATCACACGTCCATTTATAACATCTTTCAGTTTGATACGCATAATCGTATTTCCCTTACCGGGTTTAACATGAAGAAATTCCACCACAAAATAGAAATGGCCATCCAACTTGATACACATTCCGTTTTTTACGTCCTGACAGTTAATCATATATTCCTCTATTTAATTATTATATTAATTTCTTTATATTGCTTTGCGAGTGCAAAATTACGCAAATCAGCAAAAAACACAAAATGTTCTGTGCAAAAATACGATATTTATTTGTGTATCTTAAAAAAAGTCTCTAATTTTGCAGTCCAATTATGCTAAAAGAATAATAACAATATAATATATAACAACAATGAAGAGAACATTTCAACCTTCGAACAGAAAGAAGAGAAACAAACACGGCTTTCGTGAAAGAATGGCCACAGCTAACGGTCGTAGAGTATTGGCTTCACGCCGTGCAAAAGGCAGAAAGCAACTTACGGTTTCGGATCACTTCAACGGAACAAAATCGTAATTATCGCTAGAACAATATCGATAATATGAAGAAAAGAATAAAAAGGAGGAATCTTCCGGGGTTCCTCCTTTTTATTTGAGAAAAAATAGTATCTTTGTACCAAGATATCTTTGCGAGCATTATGACATTAAATAAGCTTTCATCATTGAGCGCCAACAGATTCTTTTGGATAAACATTGCCGCCATGGTTGTCGTCGCACTACTCTTAGGTATTATTGTATTTAAGGGACTAGATGTGTATACTCATCATGGAGAAGAAGTTATCGTGCCGGATGTAAAGGGAATGATGCCTAATCAAGCAGAGAAAATGTTTCGTGACCGCGGGTTAATAGCCAAAGTAGCAACAACCAGTTATAGAAAAGACATGCCCTCTGGCTGTATTCTCGAATTAACTCCCGAATCGGGTGAAAAGGTCAAAAAAGGCCGTATCATATTTCTCACTATCAACTCTATTGACGCGCCATTGCGAGAAGTCCCGGATGTTACCGAAAACAGTTCGGCGCGCGAAGCAGAAGCACAGCTATTGACAGCAGGATTCCACCTGACGCCCAACCAACTGGTCAAAGGAGAATTGGATTGGGTCTACGGCGTATTATACAACGGACGTCGAATTATGACGGGCGAGAAGATTCCGGTAGGTTCTATCCTAACACTACAAATAGGGAACGGTGACGTTGATATGAGTGAAAATGATTCGGCAGCAACGGATGGTAGCATCATGCTTAACGAAGAGGGAGAAGAAAGCAATCCAACGCCCACCACTGAACCTAAAGCTGCCAAAGCAACGCCTGCAAAAGTCAAAACAGCTCCAACAAAAGCAGCTCCGCCGAATAAAGAGAACATCGGTATAAAGAAGACGCAAACCAAACAGCAACCCACTAAAAAGGCTACACCGAAGAATCCGCATAAGAATGACAATTCCAACGAATGGTTTTAGCAAAATAATGAATTAGGGGATATGGCAGAAATAGATTCTGAAAACAAACAACAGCTGGATTCACTGCTTTCTCTTGAGGCATACGAACCGGACGGTGACATCGAAAATGACGCCGACGAGACCGAAGTGCCTGAAGATGCAATGGCTCTGTATGAACATTTCAGAGTCATTGTGGACAAAGGACAGACTCCGATCCGAATCGATAAATACCTCTTTGAAAGAATTGTCAATGCATCTCGCAACCGCATTCAAAAAGCAGCCGACGCCGGATTTGTACAAGTAAGCGGAAAAGCTGTAAAAAGCAGCTACAAAGTAAAACCCGCGGACGTCATCACGGTAATGATGGACCGTCCACGTTACGATAACGAGGTCGTCGCCGAAGATATTCCACTTAATATTGTCTACGAAGACGACACGGTAATGGTCGTGAACAAGCCGGCCGGCATGGTAGTACACCCCGGACATGGCAACTATAACGGCACATTGGTCAATGCCCTTGCCTGGCACATGAAAGACGACAAAGACTATGATGCCAACGACCCGCATGTAGGGCTGGTACATCGTATAGACAAAGACACATCGGGATTGCTCGTCATAGCTAAGACGCCTGACGCAAAGACCCACCTAGGCAACCAATTTTTCCACAAGACAACTCACCGTAGCTATTGGGCTTTGGTATGGGGCATCATGGACCAAAACGAAGGTACCATCGAAGGCAACATTGGGCGCAATCCTAAAGATCGGCTACAGATGACAGTACTTGAAGACCCTAGTCAAGGAAAGCATGCCGTAACACACTATCGAGTGCTCGAACGGCTTGGATATGTAACGCTGGTGGAATGTCTCCTCGAAACAGGCAGAACACACCAGATCAGAGTACACATGAAACATATAGGGCATACTCTTTTTAATGACAAACGTTACGGAGGCCATGAGATATTGCGTGGAACCCGATTCAGTAAATATAAACAATTTGTAAACAACTGCTTTGATATTTGTCCGCGTCAGGCTTTGCATGCCAAAACGCTGGGATTCGTACACCCCAAAACAGGCAAAGAGATGAACTTCACCTCAGAGCTTCCAACAGACATGGAACAACTGATAGACAAATGGAAAAGTTATATAAGTAATAGAGAAATAGAATGAAACGTAACATTGCTATTGTAGCAGGAGGAGACACCTCCGAGCATGATGTTTCTCTGCGCAGCGCACAGGGACTCTACTCCTTCATGGATAAGGAAAAGTATAATATTTATATCGTCGAGATGGAAGGTTGTAATTGGCGGGTGCTTCTATCGGATGACCAACAAACTCCGGTTGATTTGAACACTTTCGGTTTCACTATTGACGATAAAGAGACACGTTTCGACTTCGCTTACATTACAATTCATGGCACGCCGGGTGAAGACGGACGTTTACAAGGATATTTCGACATGATGCGCATTCCGTATTCTTGTTGTGGTGTATTGCCTGCTGCACTGACCTATAATAAATTTGCTTGCAACCAATACCTCAAAAGCTTCGGCATCAGCGTAGCCGAATCAATCCGCTTACGCAAAGGAGACCATATTTCAGACGAAGACGTGATGAGCAAGATAGGGTTACCCTGTTTTATCAAGCCGAGCCTTGGAGGATCTAGTTTCGGTGTCAGCAAGGTCAAAAAACAAGAAGAGATCCAACCCGCCATCGATAAAGCGTTCGACGAAGCAGAAGAAGTCGTTATCGAAACGTTTATGGAGGGTACCGAGCTGACATGCGGCTGTTACAAGACAAAGCAAAGAACTGCCGTTTTCCCACTTACCGAAGTAGTACCGCACGATGAATTTTTCGACTACGATGCCAAATACAATGGCAAAGTTGACGAAATAACACCGGCACGTATTTCTGACGAACTAGCGAAACGAGTACAAACTATAACCTCGGCCATTTATGATATTTTGGAATGCGAAGGTATCATTCGTATTGATTATATCATTACCGAAGGACATAAAATTAATCTGCTTGAAGTAAACACGACACCAGGTATGACTACAACAAGCTTTATCCCCCAACAAATACGTGCTGCAAAATTGGATATTAAAAACGTATTGTCGGAAATTATAGAAAATAAATTCACGAAATAAACGCTTGATATGACTGATATTGATTTAAGAGAATTCGACGAAATCCGTCCTTATGAAGATTCGGAGTTAGCCCCTATCTTCGAAGAACTGATTGCCGACGAGGCTTTCCGAAAGGCAGTCAGTGGTATCCTTCCGAAAGTTCCTTTCGAATTGATTGCCGCCAAGATGCGCATTTGCAAAACGAAACTGGACTTCCAAAAGACATTTAGCTACGACATTATTCGTAACATTATCGACAAATACACAACCGGACTTTCGATGGACGACTCTGCACTGAATGACAGAGTGACTCCCTACCTTTATTTGTCCGATCATCGTGACATCATTTTGGATGCGGCATTTTTGGCTGTATTATTGTTAGACAGAGACATGGATACCGTAGAAATTGCTATCGGAGATAATCTACTAATCTACCCTTGGATCAAAAAACTCGTCCGCATAAACAAAGCCTTTATCGTACAACGCACTCTGCCCATGCGCCAGATGCTTGATGCTTCAAAGCGCATGTCAAGCTACATGCACTTTGTAATTAATGCCAAACGAGGATCTATTTGGATGGCTCAACGTGAAGGACGCGCCAAAGATTCCAACGACAGAACCCAAGAGAGTGTCTTGAAAATGCTTGCCATGGCAGGCGAAGGTGACTTTATCGATCGTTTGATGGAAATGAATATTGTTCCGTTAAGCATTTCATACGAATATGACCCTTGCGATTATCTCAAAGCCCAAGAGTTTCAGCTGAAACGCGACATAGAAGGATACAAGAAATCGACGAAAGACGATCTGAAAAGTATGCAGGTTGGTATGTTCGGCCAAAAAGGTAAGGTACATTATCAAATGAGCAAATGCATCAACAATGAGTTGAAACAGATCGACCGCAATCTTCCAAAAGCAGAAATTTACAACATTGTATCGGCTATTATCGACCGACATATTCACCGTAACTATCGGCTTTATACGAGCAATTATATTGCTCACGATCTGCTGACCGATAAAGATGAATACGCAGACAAATATACCAACGACGAAAAAGAACAATTCTCTGCTTATATTGAAGAGCAGCTCAACAAGATAGACTTACCAAATAAAGATATTCCTTTCTTACGGGAGAAACTTTTGCTAATGTATGCCAATCCCGTAACCAATTATATGGCTGCGGTAAGTGTATGAGAGCGGGTGTCTGGTATATAGCGGTGTCCTTTACCGTCGCAATACTCTTAAGTAGTTGCAAAGGTAGCAATGACAATTATCCGTCCGTGCAATTAGAATTCGTTACAGGACAGACAAGTGATAACGGACAATTGAGAGCTATTATAACCGACAAAAACAAGACCTACACTGTAAGCAAAGATCGGACAAATAAAACATACGAAACGAATAAGAAGATACGTATCGTAGCCAATTATGCTCTTGATGTTGTGAACGGCGATTCAACGGCAGACGTATATGCCGCAACCGCAGCTATTGCAACAATACCGCAAACGTCTGACAAATTCGCCAACGGAATAAAAAACGACCCTGCCGAGGTGCTCAGCATCTGGCAAGGTCGCAACTATCTAAACATAGTACTCAATGTATTGGCACAATCGCAAGCACATACTTTTGCATTCATTGAACAATCTGCCACAATCGAGAGTGATGGACGTTATCATGTATCTCTCCTACTCTATCATAATAGTAACAATGATTTAAAAGCATACACAAAACGCGCATACCTTTCTATACCTCTTATACAGTATACCGGTACAAATCAAAAAGGGGGCATTATTACCTTTTGGCTCTACACAAACGATGGCACATTGAAAAGTTATGTATTTGACTATATACCCCAAAAGTAGAGCACCAATATCCTTACCTATTTAAACAACCGTCGTACTATTTGCACAGAAACGGCTATCTCTGGATACTTATTTTCTTCTTCGACAACACGATTCAAGAAAAAAGGAATCACGAGCCCACTTTAATCAACATCCTATTCGGTTATTTCTATCTGTATACTCTCGGGGCCGGAGATAAGGCTTTCATAATACCCATCACCGGTAAAACGCGGTCCACTTATCACACGATAGCCCTTTCCGACAAGCACATCTGTCATTCTATCTACCTCGTCCTTTGAATCCACGGAAACAGATAAATGAAAAGGTGCGGCACATATATCGGGAACAATATCCGGACGATTAAGTAACTCCAATTGCGAACCGTCGCCAAAGGTTAAGAAATAAGTACTCAATCCAGTATTGGGATTGTGATACAAACTTCCGGCCACAGCCCCAAAATAATCGATAAAAAAGTCTTTTACGGTTTCCAAACAAGAAACGTAAACTCCAATGTGATGAATGCGATTCATAGAATAAACTTTTAAATTTATCTTAAGACTCATTCTACCGCATGGTTCTTCATGAGCCAATGGCGTTTCAGCCATTCGCGGACAGGCAAATCGTACAGTTTAAGACAAGCATAAGCCATGCCTATTGCAAGAATAAATACCGATACTGCCACACAAATATGCATAGCCAACGGTGCATCAGCATGACTATGCGCCCATGCCAGCTGCATATAAATGAGAGGATAATGAGTAATATAGAGCGGATAAGATATCTCACCAAAAAACTTACAGACCTTAACAGACTTACCCGTTACCATGCTTCCCGCTCCCATTGAAACAATGAGAGGAAACATAATCAATATACAAAAAGCATTGTAAGCACCATTAGCAATATTCAGCTCATGCCCTCCTACATGAGGAAAGACGAGTATGGCAGCAATCAGAAACGAACACCACCAGAATCCACCCTTAACCTTTATCAATCTATTAATACGTGAAATAAGCAATCCCACAAAGAAAGGGTAAAGCAAACGGGTAGCTCCAATATACATCTGATCGGGAGTAATGCTCCAACCTCCTATGACCGTATACTTGGCATAAGCTCTTGGTGCGAGCAACCCGAAAACATCAAGATTGAGTGACAAATCTATTGTAAGAAATGCTGCAAAAGCCACAAATAGAACTAACAACGTTTTAGAAAATCTCCTTATGACCAAAGCATACAGAATATTGGCTATATATTCCCACATCAACGACCACGCCGGTCCATTCAAAGGGTTGGTCTCTCCCCATCCGCGTATATCCCACTTCGGAGGAACAGGAAGCATCGTGAAGCCACACAACATGATAATCAGCAACCCCCACCAGGGTGTTTGCCCGATAAGAGGGAAATCGACATTAGCTCCAAAATAGAAAAACAAACCACCGATAAGAGTTCCCATGATTACCATCGGATGCAGACGAACCAATCGACGTTTAAAGAAATCTTTCAGCGACATTTTGTCCCAACGGTCATCATAAGCATAGCCAATGACAAACCCCGAAAGGACGAAAAAGAAGTCAACTGCCAGATACCCGTGATTGAGTATCTGATAGGCCGGTCCCTTGGAATAAGTTTCAAACAAATGGAAAGCTACCACAATTATCGCGGCCACACCGCGTAAACCATCAAGAATTTCATAACGCCGCTTTGAAGCTAAGTATACAGATTTCATACATTAATAAGGTAGGGATAGAACAAAAATCAGATTAATTATCAATTACATTATATTATAACACAGACCTAGTAACTGTTTCGTCTTACAATATCACACATTTCTTCGTATTGGCTTTCCATGGATTGCAACAACCGGTATTGAGCATGAGTACGAACCAAATTGTGTTCCGGATAAGCTATTTTGTAATAAGTATCTCCATCGATATAATCCATCAAGAAACGGAACACCTGCTCGTAAGTAATGTAACGGGCAGAGAATGCAAGCCATTCTTTCTCGGACGAAGTAAGTGTAGCCCTCCGTTCGGAAAGATAACCTTCGGTATAAGCCTTGAAGAGTTCGATATTCATCGATACCTTATCCAGTTCCTTATCATCTTCAGCACCAGTATTGGTATACGATCTGACAGCATCGCCAAAATCATTGAGCGATGTACTGCTCATCACGGTATCGAGATCTATAACACAAAGCACCTCGCCCTGTTCATCAAACAAGATATTGCTGATTTTAGTATCGTTGTGCGTCACTCGCATCGGGATTTCACCCGTTTCTACCATTTGCCAGAAGCTGAGCATCTCATCGCGACGCGAATTGATCCATTCTATTTCTTGCGGCAAACAAGCAACTCGTCCTGCTTTATCGGCTTTCAACGATTCATCCCATTGCGCAAATCGCCATCGAATATTATGAAAACCTTTAATAGTATCGAAAAGCGGCTGGCCAAAGTCTGCAAGCTGCGATTGAAAGCGTCCAATGCCTTGCCCACCTTTATAGCATAAAGCGGGAGAATCAGCTCTTTCGTAAGTTACCGAATGTCCTATAAATACACACATCGCCCAATATTCGCCTTCGGCATCTTGATAACAAAGCTTTCCGTTTTTCGTTTTCACTACCGTAAGCACTTCACGAAGCGGATCACCTCCGGCATCAATCACCTTGCGCCTAATATGTTCAGTGACCATGCAGATATTATTCATCATTGCCGGCACATCGGTAAAGATCGTTTTATTTTTCCGCTGCAAAATATAATCGGAAGCATCTCCAATAGTATTTACTTTGAAAGTATCATTAATAAAACCGGCACCCAACGGCTTTATTTCCGCAACAGGCCCCTCCAAGACAAATTGATCAACTACACTCTGAAGTTTCTCGTTTACCATCGCTCAACTATTTATTATATGAATACAAAATCTCGTTAAACATACCAAATACACAGAATAAGTCACAAGAGTACTCTTCTGTAAAATGATCGATCACATCCTCAAAAAGAAATAGTATCCAAAGATAAGCATTATTTATATTCGGCTCCAAAAATAAAATGACAAAAATCTGAAGAAATATAAAAATACAGTGTATATTATGCTTGCATTTCCGGAAATCTTTCTTATCTTTACTTTTGAATCTTAAAAACGAACGATAATGAATATAGGAGACAAGGCGCCCGACTTTCTAGGCAAAGACGAAAACGGAAAAGACATCCATCTGAGTGATTATAAAGGGCAGAAGGTGGTTATTTACTTTTACCCTAAAGACAGCACCCCCGGCTGTACTACCGAAGCTTGCAACTTGCGCGACAACTATTCCGAACTTAGCAAGCAGGGATATGCCGTCATCGGTGTAAGTATTGACGACGAAGCCTCTCACCGCAAATTTATAGAAAAGAACGATCTACCGTTTACGCTGATTGCCGATACAGACAAAAGATTGGTACAAGAGTTCGGCGTTTGGGGAGAAAAGCAAATGTATGGCCGTAGTTATATGGGGACTCTAAGAACGACATTTATTGTAGACGAAGAAGGTATCATCTGCAAAATCATTACCCCAAAAGAAATAAAAGTAAAAGAGCATGCTGCACAAATATTAGGTTGACAGCAGAATTTGATTATTCGGAGACCTTCTGTTGCTTTTCGGCCATTCGCCTTTGCCGTTCAAGCAATCGTTTCTGCTTTTCTTCCTCTTTTATTTTCTTTCTCATATAAGGTATACTTATGGTCTCAAACTCTTCGTTGCCTATGCGACGGCGAATAATGACGAATAAACTAGCATTGAATATTTGCCGGTCTGTAAATTCGTTTAGCCCTACAAAATACTGCATATAAGGATTTTCTACTATATTCTGTACCGTCTCTGCGTTCGAAAGATTCAACTTATTCTTAATAATCAAAGCACCTATTATCATACGTGCCGGTTTATTACCTGCCCCACGCCTACCATTATGAAGGCTTTGATTGTAGAGAGCCTCTATTTTAGCCCAAGGGAGGGTGTCCCCCCACTTCACCCATCGGTTATTCTTATCCAATGCGCTCAACGAAGAACGAAAAGCTTCTATCGTGAGTTGTTTACCTTGTGAACTGAATTTCATGTTCTCTTTGATTTTAAGTAAGTACGATAAAGATATATATTATTTATAACATCAACAAGTTAAACAACAAAAAGTTAGCTTTTTTTGTCACCGTTTTGTAATTGATACTTTACATCAATGTAATAATGCTGTTACAATGCTGTAATACTCCTACCCTACTTTTGCATCGTGAAAAGTAATTAGTAAACACTTTAATTTAAAACAAAGATGAAAAAGTTATTAATCTCTGCTCTGAGTTTATTGATGATTAGTCTGAACGGTTATTCACAGAAATCTGATGACGGAAGCAATTTTAAGCCCAATGGCAAACCATTGGTCACGATATTCTCCGACTTTAGATATTCGGTACAAGACGGCAAAACAAATCCTGCTTTTGAAATTTCGAGAGCCTATTTCGGCTATCAATACAATTTTAGCCCGAACTTTTCCACAAAGGTTTTATTTGATGTAACAAGCACAAACAATTCAACCAACACATTCCCATCGGCTTATTCAGCTTATGTAAAGAATGCTTTCGGCGAATACTCTAACAAAATGATTAAGGTAGACTTCGGTATGATCGGTACCAACATGTTCAATCTACAAGAATCCATGTGGGGAAAACGTTATCTATTGAAATCGTTCCAAGATTTGAACGGCTACGGTTCTAGTGCCGACCTTGGTGTAGGCATGAAACTGCAACTAGCTCCTCAAATCAGTTTAGACGCCCAGATTGTAAACGGCGAAGGATACCAGAAGGTTCAATCCGACAGTGCTGTCAAAGTCAGCTTAGGAATGACTGTAGAACCCGTAAAACATCTTCTCGTCAGAGTATATGGCGACTATATGAAAAAGAACGACTCGCAAACAACTCTCAATGCCATGTTAGCTTACAACTGCGACAAGTTTACACTAGCTGGAGAATACAACTATCAGAAGGGTAACAAGATGGTTAAAGATCACGACTTGAACGGTCTCTCTTTCTGGGGCACATACAAAACTTGCCACACCATGTCCATATTCGCACGCTTCGACAATCTCACATCCAAAAACGATTGGAATGCTGCAAAAGACGGACAGTTATATAGCGCAGGTCTGGAATTCTTCCCAGTGAAAGGTATGGCAATAGCTCCTAACTTTCAGCTCACAAATCCCAAGAAAGACGGTATTAAATCGACCAGCAACTTCTTGGTAAACTTCAATTTTAGCTTCTAAACAATATATTACAACAAAAAACATTTTAATGCAAAAATGATTATGAAAAAGATTAAATTACTAGTAGCAGCATTCAGCCTTCTTATGGCTGCATGTCCCATGGCAAAAGCTCAGTCTATCTCAGGTGCCGGTGCAACATTCCCACAGCCATTCTACAATACCGCATTCATGGCATACGACCATTTGGCACATACCAAAATCACTTACGGCGGCATCGGCTCTGGCGGTGGTATTCGCAGTCTTAAAGACAAAGTGGTAGACTTTGGCGCTTCGGACGCTTTCTTAAGCAACGAAGAGATGAAAGAAATGCCGGCCTCTATTGTTCACATACCTACTTGTAGTGGTGCAGTAGTTATCGCTTTCAACCTACCGGGCATTAATCAAATAAAATTGACTCCAAACGTACTAACCGAGATTTTCACTGGAAATATTAAGAATTGGAATCATCCGGCATTGAAAAAACTGAACCCCGGTGTTCGTTTCCCCAATAAAGAGATAACCGTTGTACACCGTTCTGACGGTAGTGGTACAACCAATATGTTCACCGATTATCTTTGCAAAGTAAGTGGTTATTGGAAATCAAGAATCGGATCGGGCAAGACAGTAAATTGGCCTTGCGGTATCGGTGCCAAAGGTAACCCCGGAGTTGCAGGAACGGTTCATCAGACAGTCGGTTCAATCGGTTATATCGGTTCTGAATACGCTTTCGCCGAAAGAATATCTTCAGCATTATTGCAAAACAAATCGGGCCGCTTCATCAAAGCAAGCATTGCTTCGACCAGTGCTGCAGGAAAAGGTAAAATACCCGCAGATACTCGCGTAATGCTCACCAATTCTCCAGCCAAAGATGCTTATCCTATCGCAGGCTTCACTTGGTTGATCATCTACAAAGAGCAACATTACAACGGCCGTTCAATGGCACAAGCACAAGCTACCCTGAGACTTCTCGACTGGATGACTGGTCGCGGCGGACAAAGCTATGCATCGAAAACCAATTATGCGCCTCTTCCTCCGCAGGTTGCCGCAAGAGCAAAAGCGATATTGCGCACTGTGACTTACGGCGGAAAAAGAATTTTAAAATAAACTTTCTCTGTCATTGTTCATACTGTCTCTCGACATACGAGAGCAGTATGAAATTTCTCTATTACAATTAATACTTATGCAAGTGAATAGTGATAAAATTCTGAAACGGGTATTATTCGCGGCATCGTTAATCATACTCCTTATTGCCGCCGCCATGGTATTCTCGCTGTTCAAAGGTTCGTTACCTTCGATCTCGAAATTTGGATGGGGCTTTTTATTTTCTCCCGAATGGGATCCTACTCAAGGGCGGGAACATTACGGGGCACTACTGTTTATTGTAGGAACGCTGCTGACTTCGGTCGTAGCCCTCATCATCGCATTGCCGCTGGCATTCTTCACATCCTTATTTGTCGCCGAATATTTTCGCGGTACAAAAATAGCAACTGTTGTCAGCACCCTAGTAGATCTGCTGGCAGGTATTCCATCCATCATATATGGTCTATGGGGATTTTATATGCTACGCCCCCTCATTGTAACCCTTGGACTAAGTCCACAGGGATTCGGTGTACTAACCTCAGCGCTGGTACTGGCTATTATGGTAGTGCCATACGCTACTTCACTCAGCAACAACACCATCATGATGGTACCGAACGAGCTGAAAGAAGCCGCTTATTCATTGGGAGCTACTAGGCTCGAGGTTATTAGAAACGTGATATTACCCAGCGCCCGCTCGGGAATGACAGCCAGTTACATTCTGGCATTCGGGCGAGCCATAGGCGAAACGCTGGCCGTAACAATGCTTATCGGAAACGAGAACATCATTCCAAAAGGATTGTTCAGCACGGGCAATACAATGGCGAGTGTCATAGCCAATCAATTCGGTGAAGCCAGCGGACTACAATTGAGTTCACTCATCGAAATAGGATTGCTGCTATTTGTCATGACAACACTCATCAATGCTGCAGGTAAATATATCATTAAAAAGATAGCATAATGGATCAGACTACAACATTAAACAAAGAATATATACCGACGTTATCCGATAAAGAAGACAGCGGTAATCTTTTAATCCGCCGCCGTAAATTAAAAGACCGCCTGTTCAAAATAGCGGCGATGTTTTTTTCGTTCATCACCATCGCCATGGTATTCCTCATCATCGGTTCGCTGCTGGCCAAGGGATTTAAGCAAATAAACTGGGCTTTCTTCACCCAAGTGGCTCCCGATACTTTCTCGGCAATGATGGCCAAGAGCAGCGGACAGGTCATACCGGGCGGTATCGTCAACGGTATATTAGGTTCTATTTATCTGGTTGCTCTCGCTTCGGCAATGGCCGTACCGTTCGGCATCCTCATCGGAGTATATATATACGAAAACAGTAAAAAGAGATATGCCGCCATTATTCGCGACATAGCCGATATACTGCAAGGCGTACCATCTATCGTTATCGGTATCATTGCCTACATTTGGATAGTAGTACCGCTTACGAAGGGCTATTCGGTATTTGCAGGTAGTGTAGCATTGGCAATCATGATGCTTCCACTCATCGTGCGTTCTACAGAAGAATCTCTCAAGATGGTACCCGAAACACTGAAGGAAGCAGCCATCGCACTGGGCACACCTTACTATAAAGTCATCTTACGCGTACTTATTCCATCGAGCTTCTCGGGATTAATGGGCGGCATATTGCTCGCCATATCACGAGTATTGGGCGAAACGGCTCCACTAATGCTCACCACACTCGGAAATCCGCAAGTGAATTGGCACCTCGAGAAACCCGTCAGCGCAGTACCTTTGCTGATATGGCAATTCTATAACGACCCCAACATGGTAGACCTGATATGGAGTTCGGCAATCTTCCTTATGGGATTCGTATTGATACTGAACCTAGCATCAAGATGGATTTGTGCCAAGAAAAAAATATAACAGACAAACAACTCTTTAACAAATATAGCAAATATGACTGAAATGAATGATAAGAAAGACGATTCTATACTATCGATCGAACACCTTTCAATAAGATATTCGGATGACAAATTGGCCGTAAAAGATGTTTCAGCTAAAGTGAAGAAAAAAACGATTACCGCTATCATGGGGCCATCCGGATGTGGTAAGACAACATTACTGAGAGCCATCAACCGGATGCACGAACTATATCCGGACATACATACCGAAGGCAAAATCATGCTTGGCGAAGAAAATATTTACGAGATGTCGACCATCAATCTGCGCCGCCGCATAGGAATGGTATTCCAACGCCCCAACCCTTTTCCCACCATGAGTATTTACGACAATGTCATTGCAGGCTACAAGCTGAACGGCATTCATCTGAAACGCTCGGAACGGGACGAAATAGTAGAGAGATCTCTCAAAGATGTGGCACTATGGGACGAGGTAAAAGACTCGCTGCATAGCCGCGGCAATTTCTTATCAGGCGGACAGCAACAACGCCTTTGCGTTGCCCGAACATTGGCTTTCAAGCCCAAGATTATTCTGCTCGACGAACCGACTTCGGCACTCGACCCCATATCGACAGCAAAGATAGAAGATCTGCTGGTAGAACTGAAGCAAGAGTATACCATCATTTTGGTAACGCACAACATGTCGCAGGCAGCACGTATATCGGACAATGCCATGTTTATGTACTTGGGCGAGCTGGTAGAATACGATTCGACAAAGGACATGTTCACAAACCCACGCGATCCACGTACGGAAGCCTATCTGACAGGCAAATTCGGATAAAGAGAAAGAAAGAGCTATCATATCAAACCAATTCAATAATCAGCAATAATATGAACGTAAATAAAGAAAACGCGCTCCACGATATATTGGAACAATTCGACCTTATGGCAAAGCTGGTCTATCATCAGTTGGACCTCATGGAAAATATACTCAATTCCGGCACAATCAATGTAGACGAACAAATATTGTCGGAAATTGAAATAAACGAAGTAAGAATAGACGAATTCGAAACGACTATTAGCGACAAAATCATCGACATGATCGTGTTGCAGAAGCCGGTAGCTTCGGATTTGCGCAAAACAATGGCTGCCTATCAGATGGTATCCAATTTGGAACGCATCGGCGACCAAATAAAAAATATCGTCAAAGCCCTACGCAAGGTCAACGACACAGAGGTCTACTCACACATGTCTAATGTCATTTCGAACATGATGATGTCGAGCATTATCATGGTGAAGAAATCTGTCGAATCGTTCATTAACAGCGACAACGAAGCTGCTATATGGACCATCAAAAACGATGACGTGGTAGACGAAATAAACCATAAGTTGATAAAAGAGACGGTAACAAAGAGCAAATATCCCGAGAAGACGCAACAACTACTGTTTACCTTCATCGGTCTGAACAACATCATATCGAACATTGAGCGCATAGCCGACCACGCCACAAACATAGCCGAAGCTTCTATTTATTCCAACAGCGGCGAAAACTTGCGGCACAATAAGGCAAAAGGAATTCAATCTTAGTATATTGTAAAACATCACATAAGTAACTTTCGTCGCCAACTTATGATACATTCATTTGCCAGAGCAAGACGTTTCATTCGTTTGCTGCGCAGCAAACGATTGTATTCTGCGCAGCATACAATCATATGGTGCGCACCAAATGATTGTATGGTGCCCAGCAAACACATGAAACATCTTTAAGAAAAACTTGAGACATCAAGAAGCCGATATTGAAACTTCGGCCTCAGCAACTTTGCACGTAAGGAAGATTATCAGTGGAGTACAATAAGTTTGTACCCCACGCCACGCACGTTGAGAATCTTAACGTGCGCGTCTTTTATCAAGAGTTTACGAAGTTTGTGAATAAAGCCATGCAGGCTGTTACGATTGTAAAAGCTATTATCGTGCCACAGGTCGGTAAGTATGGTATCTATCTCCACTACCTGCCCCATTGAGGAACAAAATCTTTTCAGTATTTCGCTCTCCAAATACGAAAGTTCTACAGCCCCCATCGTAGAGCGCAACAGTTGCGTTTTCGAATCGAATACATAGCTGCCTATTTCGAAAAGATGTTTCTCTTCGGCACTGGCAGCCACCATTACGCGATGCGTCAAGGCCTTGATGCGAATCACCAATTCAATCATCTTGAAAGGTTTCTTCAAATAATCATTGGCTCCCAACTCAAAACCTTGCACCAAGTCGTCGGTAGAAGAACGGGCCGTAAGGAACAATACGGGAGTTGCATCGTCTTTCTTGCGAATGCGGCGCACCATTTCGAAACCGTCCATCTGCGGCATCATCACATCGGCGATAACGACATCGGGATGATTGGCATCAAAGCTGGCAAGCCCCTTCAATCCGTCCGAAGCGAGTAGCACATCAAAGTTTTCTTCTTCGAGCGTATCTTTAATAATCATGGCAAGCGTACTTTCGTCTTCGACCAGCAATACCAAAGGGCGTTTATCGTTTTCTTTCATCATTTTCTTTTAGGCAATAATAGTGTAAAAGTAGAGCCTTTACCCAGTTCGCTTTCCACAGAAATGCTTCCTCCATGCTTTTCCATTATTTGTTTCACATAATAAAGCCCGAGGCCATATCCCCTCACGTGCTGCATATTGCCGGTAGGCACCCGATAGAACTTTTCGAATATGCGGCTCTGATTGTCACGATCGATGCCGATACCTTTGTCGGAAACGACTATCCGGTTCATTCTATCCGTTTCGACTACTTCGATCATTATTTCAACTTTATCGGCAGAGTACTTTATCGCATTGTCAATAAGATTGCTTATCACATTGCTAATATGAGTGGCGTCGGCAAATATATGCAAATGCGGTGGATTGATTCGGACATGGAAAGCCACTTCTTTGTCACTCTTCAATCGATGGTATTCCATCAGCTTATCCACTAATTCGGCCACATCAAGCGACTCTTCCTTCATGGTGAGCGACTTGCGCCGTTCCATGCTCATCGATAAGATTTGCTCAATCAGATTCGACAAACGCGAGAGTTGGTCCAGGCAGATCTGCAAATACTTTTCGCGCTTCGCCTTATCCTCTCCCTGCTTGAAGTTGAGCAACGTATCGGCAGCCGAATAGGCTACGGCAACAGGCGTTTTGAGTTCGTGGGTCATGTTATTGGTAAAGTCGTCTTTCATCTCTTCGAGCGTGCGTTGCTTCATAATAACATGTATCAGATACCAGAAGGCCACGCCAAGCAAGACAATAATGAGCAACGTAGCAATGAGTATGCCCGACATGCGATAAAGCACGATGTGCATGAGCGGAGTAATATAAACCTTATAAGTATATCTCCCTTCTTTATTGGTATAGGTGACGCACTCCATCTTGCGGGGCAACACCTTGACAAATTGATGTTGATTCTCTTTGGGACCGGAAGAAACATCATAGAAAATACGGTATATCTCAAGATTGATACCTTTGGACCGACATTCGGAAAAAATATAGCGGCGCATATATCGGAAATTGATGGGAAGGACAAAATCCAACGACTCATGCAAACCGCTATATATAGATTCCATAATGATAGTAGGCATTGCAGAAAATATCTCAAAGCCATAATTATAGGATCGGGATACCAGCTTATTTTGATTATTCGTTCCCTTCTTCTTATCCATAGCCTCGGCAGCCTTACCCCGACAAAGCAATTCGTGAACATCAGCCTTCTCGATAGCTGCAACAATAGTGGTATACGTTTCTTGCTTGACAGAGCTATAAAGTTCCGTCAGCCAATAGAGCTGCCAACCGAAAATAGCAGTGAGCGCTACGATGATAGAAATAACTACAACACGAAAAGAAGGTTTCATTGTTTTCTAATTGTATAGCAAAAATAAAAATAATAATGCAACTTTCTTTTATTTGATAAGACTAAATAAGACTTTATAAGCATAGAATAAGAAAAAGTATCTGTCGTAACACCTATCTTTGCACAATAAAATTGAACATTTATGAAAAAGATACTCGCTTTATTATGCTTTCTGCCCCTCTTGCTTGCGGCACAAACCCACCCATTGAAAGGCAAAGTCACGGACAAAAATCACCGCCCCATAGAATATGCAGCAATAATGATGCAAACGACCGACTCGGCCTATATCTGTTCTACAACAACAGATTCGTTGGGATGTTTCACACTACCGCAAAGCAAGGCCCGGTTTATTATTATCGCACAACAACTATCGTATCTTCCTTTCGCTCATGCTTTCTCCGATAAGGATGATTTGACCATCGAACTAACCGAAAAAGAAAACGTGTTGAACGAAGTGGTGATAAAAGCAAATCGTCCGCTGGTAAAGGCAGAGGACGGCAAGCTGAACTACGACTTATCGGTGCTCTCCGAAAAGAAAGTAGTAAGCAATGTATACGAGGCGCTCACCAAACTGCCGGGTATCAGTGAAAGCAAAGGAGCGCTCCAACTGGCAGGAGCATCCGGACTGACTGTGATTATGAACGGCAAACCAACCACTATGACTGACGAGCAATTGAAGACGTTGTTACAAAGTATGCCCGTCGACAGAGTAGAGAAAGCAGAAGTGATGTATAGTGCCCCGCCTCAATACCATATTAGAGGGGCAGCTATCAACGTTGTATTGAAACGTGCCAACGCTTACTCATTTCAAGGAGAAGCGAAAGTGAAATACACCAACCAATACTTCAGTTCGTACGAAACGGGAGCCAATCTAAGAGTAACGACCCCTAAATCGGCTTTCGACCTAATATACAACACAGGCAATTACGAAAATATGCAGCGAAACAAGACCATATCCGAACACACGCTGAACACAACGCTATATGATATCCGACAAGACCAACGCATCACCAACAAAGGATGGCGTCATAATCTACGAGGCGCTTTTGAGTTCAATCTATCCGACAAAAGCAGTTTAAACGTTGCTTACACCGGTTCTCTCTCGCCTAACGACAAAGGAAAGTCGATGACAGACGGTAATTATCAGAGCAGCCTGTCGAACCAAAAGGGCGATGCCCAAATGCACAACATTTCGGCTCAATACAAATCGGAGTTCGGATTGAACATCGGTATGGACTATACGAATTATCACTCTTCGGGCAATCAGCATCTGAATAGTGAAACAAGCAGCAGTACATCAACATTCTACCTGATAAACGGACAAAACATCAATCGAATAAACCTAACAGCTGACCAAGATCACCAGTTAAAAAGAAATTGGAATTTGGGTTACGGTGCCTCCTATAGCTACGCCAACGACAGAGATCATCAATTTTATCAAGAAGTGAAAGGAATAGACAATGTGTCGGACACCCGCTCAAGACTTGAAGAACAAACAACGGATTTCTATTTCAAAATAGGAAAGGACAATGCCTCGGGGACATCGTTCTCATTATCTGCCACAGGCGAGTATTACACAATAGGAAACTACCATAAATGGGCTTTTTTCCCACAAGCCTCTCTCTCTTATACCAAGACACCTAACCACATTTTCCAATTTTCTTTTGCTTCGCAGAAACAATATCCGGGATACTGGCAAATGCAGCCGTTCGAGACTTATATCGATGCTTATGCGGTGGTGCAAGGTACACCGGGATTGCGTCCGGCAAGTAATTATAGCATGACAACAAATTATATTCTAAAACAAAGATATGTATTCACGCTGTTTTGGGAGCGAACCAACGATTATTTCCAACAAGCGGCATATCAATCGAACAGTCGGCTGATGCTCATTTATAAGACTCAGAATTGGAATTACTCACAACAATATGGTATAAACGTGACGATTCCGTTGAAATATAAGAGTTGGCTGGATACGAAATTGGAATTGACGGGACTCAACATGCGACAGAAATGTGACAACTACTTCGACATACCTTTCGATCGCAACAAATGGCTCGGCCTCATATCGCTCAACAATACTTTCATTGCAGGCAAAAGTCTTTCGTTCGAACTGAATGGCAATTGCCAGTCGAAAGCAATACAAGGAACTTACGACATCAACGGCATATACAATATCGACGCTGCCGCCAAATGGAGTTTCTGCAAAGGACGAGCAACGTTATCTGCTCGCTTCAATGATATTCTCAATTCGGGAATGCCTAAGGTTAAGGTTCGTTTTAAAGGACAGTGTCTCGATATGGACACCGGATATTATACCCGAAACATTGAAGTACGCTTCGCCTACCGCTTTGGTGGATACAAAGAGAAAAAGGGCAGAGAAGTCGATACTTCAAGATTCGGACATTAAAAGCTCGGTCTATTTTCGAACAATCTTCAGTGCATAACCGCCGCCTTGCGCCATTGTGATGGAAAGTTGACGGTCAGCCGGTATTTCAATCGAACCCTTTTGATAATCGGAAGCAAGCTTGTCCGCATTGACTCCATCAGCAAATACTTCACCTGTAAAATCGCCGTCGCCAAGGAAAGACAAATCCAATGTCAATGTACGACGCGACCAATCGGTCAATGCTCCTACATACCAAGTATTTCCTTTGCGGCGAGCAACTGCTACATACTCACCTATCTTACCCGAAAGCGGAACTGTCTCGTCCCATACGGTAGGTACAGTCGAAATAAAGTCGGTGCATTCTTGCTCTTTTTCATAATGAGTAGGAGAATCGCAGAGCATATTCAACGGAGAAGTAAATATAACGTACTCTGCTAATTGATGGCAACGAGTGCCCTGACTCATGGGATCGCTATTGACCGGACGGTAATTGGCACGACTGGCATTGCGCATAGCCCCTTGAGTATAATCCATCGGGCCCGCTACCATACGAATGAAAGGAATAGTCACATCATACACCACCTGATCATCATTCTTTAACTCACCCCACTTCATTTGTTCCAATCCGTTTACTCCTTCAAAATTGATAACGTTGGGATAAGTACGGTTCAAACCGGTAGGTTTGTATGTTCCATGAAAATCCATCAACAAATGATACTTTGCACCCATAGCAGCCGCACGATAATGGAAATCAACCATCGCCTGATCATCGTGATTCATAAAATCGACTTTGAAACCTTTCACACCCATTTCGGAATAGTACTTGCAAACATGTTCCATATCACGATCAAAAGCATAACAACCGGCCCAAAGAATAATGTCTACGTTCTTAGAGTGAGCATAGTTTATAATCTCTTTCAGGTCGATCTCGGGTACCACTTGAAATAAATCGGCTTGTCCGTTAACAGCCCATCCTTCGTCCAAAATAACATATTCAATGTGATTCTTCGACGCAAAATCAATATAAGCCTTATAAGTCTGGGTATTGACGCCCGCTTTAAAATCTACCTGATAAATACCCCAATCGTTCCACCAATCCCATGCAACCTTTCCCGGTTTGATCCACAATTTATCTTGAACACGCGACGGAGAAGCCAACCGGTAGACCATATCGTTGTTGAGCAAATCCTTGTCATCAGAGACAACACTGATAATGCGCCACGGGAAATTAGTATTTGCACTGCAACGGGCAATAAACGGTTCGCGAGATTTAACCAAACGTTCTAGGTTGTTGTGTCCTCCCTGAACAGTTTCTTTAGGACAAGGAGCGAATTCCCCTTTCAGCGAATTGCTATGATCGGCATTGCGGACAAACATACCCGGATAATGTTCCAAGTCGGACTCGGCAATACATATCTTGACTCCGTTATCGGCCTCAACAACCATAGGCAGAAAAGCAATACGGTTGGGGTCTAATTGAGAAAGAGAAGTATGGGTATATACATTCTCGAACGAATTGTAGAACTGTTTCTCGTAAGGTTGTTGATTATCTCTCTCATAAGGAATAAAAGTATTCCAGTCTTTTGCGAAATTAAAAGACGCGTCTTCTGCTACAACTTTAAAGTCCTTCTTTGCATTAGAGACGAAGCGATAGGCAGCACCTTCGTTATATGCCCTAAATATCAAGCTGAAATTTTCTTTGAATTGAAGAATGAGCTCGTTGTATTTGTCATCAATCTTAGCCTTCTTGTAGGCAAAAGCCACAATAGAACCCGAGTGCGATAAGGTCTTCGCACTTTTTACTTTTGAACTGACTCCGAAAGACTTCATTCCATCCAACTGCATGGCAACTACGGAAGGCGTTATCAATTCGTTTCCATTAAAAGAAAGCGAATAGGATATAGATTTATCAACATTCACCGAAACATTTAACTTGCCGTCCGGCGACTTCACTTGGTATACTTTCTGTGCAAAGGAATAACTGCACATCAGAAACAGCGCAAGCGCTAAAATAACTTTTTTCATGTAAAACTCTTTTATTAGATTTAATTCCAATTTAAAATATCTCTTTGCAACAATCAGGGTTGAAAAAGAATTCTACCTTTTTCAATACCGTCTTTAACCAATGAAAACTTCAAAACATATTCATTCTTGTATAGGATCTTCTAGTTTAAACTTTCTCTCGTTCAACACACAAAGATCAAATAAAGAATACAACACTATTTTTAATTCTCTACCTTTTAATGACCTTTCTTGATTGCATGTCCCTTAAATCACAAGCCAAAATTAACGATAATTTAGAGAACTAATAAACAATGACCCGCAAAAAATCTGAAAAGAAATTGCGGGTCATACTCTTACTGTTATATAACGAACCTTTTTCTATCTATTGTTTAAAAGCAGGATGAACCTTTTCGACAACCAAACGGTTGGACAATTCGAATTTCTCTTGCAATCTAATATCACGCGACGATGCACCGATAATTACATCATAGTCACCTTTATCGGCAATCCATGCTTCTGCGTTAGGATTGAAAGAAGCTAAATCTTTCGGGTACAATACGAAAGTCAGTGTCTGGCTTTCACCGGGCTGCAAAAGTCTGGTTTTAGCAAATCCTTTCAATTCTTTTACAGGTTTATCCAAATTGGACTTTGGCGCACTTAAATAAAGTTGAGCGACTTCTTTTCCTGCACAATCGCCGGTATTGGTAATCGTAACTGTAGCAGTCAGATTCTTCGAGAACTTATGACTGTTTAGTTTCAAATCTGAATACTTAAAATCGGTATAAGACTTACCAAAGCCGAATTCATAAGAAAGATCGGTATTCCGTTTGTCATAACAACGATATCCTACAAAGACTTCATCTTTATAATAGGCCGTTTTGGGATCATTGGCAGGCTCTCCAGGGAAATATTCGGCAGCCGAAGAATCTTCGTATTTCTTGATAAACGACATACTCAACTTACCCGAAGGATTCACTTTACCTGTCAATATATCAGCAATACAATTGCCGACTTCTTGTCCCGGTTGCCATGCCAGCAAGATTCCGTCAACCTTATTCTTCCAACTTTCGGTTTCAATTACGGTACCGATATTCAATACAACAACGACCTTTTTACCTACTTGATGAAATGCTTTCGAAACATTTTCGACCATGTTTTGTTCTTCATTCGTCAAGTTAAAGCCGCCTTCTATTTTCTGATCGCTTCCTTCACTAGTCTCACGCGCAATCGTTATAATGGCAACATCATTCGATTCGGCTATTCTATTCAACGTCTGTTCATTAAAATCAGGTTTCGGCGCATTATAATAATGAGGGACTAATTCGTATGCACGATAATACTCGGATAAACTTTCATCAAGAGCAAAACCCGCATTCTTCAGACCCTCATTGAGCGACACGACATAAGCTTCGTTCACATCGCCACTACCTCTACCTCCAGGAAGTGTATTGTAAGAAGCAGATCCCAAAAGAGCAACATGTTTGGCATTAGCCAAAGGCAGTGTTTTATCTTTATTGCTCAAAAGCACAATACCCTCAGCACCTGCCTGTCTGGACAATGCCGCATGAACCTTGAGATCCGGATTATTAGAGAACGTATAGTTATGCTGAGTAGGAGACTGATAAACAATCTTCAATATACGTTCAATGGCTTGATCCACAATTTCCATTTTCAATTTACCACTTTTGATTGCACTCAATAAGTCGGCACGTTGTTCATTTGTTCCAGGCATTAACAAGTCATTGCCGGCAGCTATTTGAGCAACAACATCACTACGATTATTACCAATGAAACCTCCGCCCCAATCGGACATTACAAAGCCTTTAAATCCCCACTCGCCCCTCAAAATATCAGTCAACATATCGTGACGTTCTGAAGTGAATAGACCATCAACTTTATTATAAGAGCTCATTACAGTCCATGGTTGAGACTTCTTGATAGCGATTTCGAATCCTCTCAAATAAATCTCTCTCATAGCGCGCTCCGAAACAATTTCGTTAATCGATGATCTATTTGTTTCCTGATTATTGGCAGCAAAATGTTTGATAGAAGTGCCAACTCCATTACTCTGAATTCCATTTATCATAGCAGCAGCTATATTGCCCACCACATAAGGGTCTTCCGAATAGTATTCAAAATTTCGTCCACAAAGAGGTGTACGATGTATATTTACTCCAGGGCCTAGAAAGACATCTAGTCCATACTCTTTCACCTCTTGTCCGATAGCTTCGCCTACTTGATGTACCAAATCGATATTCCAAGTACAAGCCAGCGATGTTCCAATAGGGAAAGCAGTGGCAAAATAAGTCTTCGTATCGGCAGGACGAACAGAAAGAATACGCAATCCTGCAGGACCATCCGAGGTACCGATAGGGCGAACTCCTAAACGGGTAATCTCTTTAGTTGTACCGGTTGCTCCCAAGGCATTGTTGGTTGTACCATTCGACCCACATAAGAAATCGGCCTTTTCTTCCATCGTCATTTGAGAGACAATAGACTTAGCCCAAGAATCTGCCGTTGCAACCTTGACCTTTTGGGGAGAAGACGCAAAAACACCGACAGCACATAATGATAGTCCACTAATGAACAAATCTTTTAAAATTGTACACTTTTTCATGATAACAAAACGGTTATTATTTATTCTTTTTTTGCGTTAATAACTTAATACAAACGATCTCGGCCTCATCAAAGGGCGTACCGTCTTGACGGTAAATATCGTGAAACCAAACCTTTGGTTCTTTTTCATTAGGCAAAGGATTGCCCCAAGCAAATATCGTATTAGTCTTGCCGGCAACAAAGCCCCAATTGATAGCTCCTATATTATTTTTCTTCAACAGAGGCATGATATTTTGAAATTTGCAACCACGAGTTCTCGCCATATACTCCGTACAAACGAGAGGACGCGCACCTACACTTTTCCTAATAAGATCGATACGCTCTTGTTGACTCTTCTCTGTATCATAGTTATGAAAAGTTATGATATCCGAATAGGCCAGTTGATATTGACTTATCTCTTTCAAGTCGGGATTCCAATAACCGGAAGTGATCGGTTGAGAAGGCGAAACTTCCCTAGCCCATTGAAAAACACGACGCAACAATGATAAGGAAGAATTGTCATGGCCGCTATTGCCGGGCTCATTATACAAATCCCAAAGCAAAACACGTTTATCCGTTTTGAAAGTAGTCAGAATATCTGTCACATAAGCTTTTAGCATCGGATAAAGTTTCACTGTATCAGCACGGAGACTTACAGAGGGATCTTGCAACCAGCCAGAATTGTGAATGCCCGGTTTCGGAACCGGTTGCGTGCCGTAATGCGATTCGGCATTCCAACAATCATCAAAAAACACAAATAACGGACGAATGCCATGTTTCTTGCATATACTCAGAAACTGGTTCATTCGAGCCTTCATTCCTTGAGCATCATTTTGCCACACCACACTGCTCAAAAACACCCGCATGGTATTAAAGCCCAAATGTTGTGCCCACGACAACTCTTTATCTATTTGATTCGGGTCGAATGTATCTTTACTCCACATCTCTATCTGATTGATAGCAGAAGCGGGAATATAATTGCAACCGGCCAACCAAGGTTGACTTTTATACCAAAGTTGTACCTTCTGCTCAGACCAACGAGCCGACGTTTTTTGTGCATAAACTGCCCGAGAGCAGAATATGCACATAAAAACAAACATTATAAAGGGAACCATTATTTTCCTCATCACACACAAATTTAAAAGTAATACTAATACTTCTCTATCACAGAAAAGTCTTATTTGTTACGATCTACTACACTATATAAATTATCTAATCGGACGCATGGTAAAAGAATATTCCCTATCACCATAACTCAACATGTATTTATCAAGAGGAAGCGCTCCCCAAGAATCCATACATCCAAGCCCCATCTGAAGGCCATCAACATTTACATTGATATGACCATTCTTTTTCAATAACTCTGAATGACGTTGTCCTTTATGCTCACCATCGGTTAGTTCTTCCTGAGAGTATTCCAAAGCAGACATAGACAAAGGTTTGGTAGCACAAAACAAGAGCCCACGTCCATCTTTATCCATTTGCTTCCACCAACGAATGTCAGTCTTATTGCCATTTTCTTGGGGACGAATATAAGAATAGAACTGTTCATGCGCAGATTGTGAATATTTTCCAATAAAAGTGCAATGATTACGATCCGAATAATTTTCTATCGGACCCCGACCATAATAAACGCTCTGACTCATAGAACCAGGCAACTGCAAACGCATGCCGAAACGAAACATGTGAGGTGTTTTGGCTGTTTCATCAGCTTTCAAGTTCTGGGTAACATTGATCGTACCATCTTTATACAATATATAGACTAGATTTAATTTACCTTTTACATCAGGCATATCGTAAGCAGCATTGACGACCATGTTTTCACCTTCTTTTCTTGAGGTAAAGGAGGTTAATGATAAAACGGGGTTAAGCCAGACACGATATTTATTCTCTAAATTGGCACCGTAATCATTATCCGTTCCGGCACGCCAGAAGTTAGGAATCAGCTCGGTACTATCGGCAAGATAAGAGCGACCATGTACTTCGTATCGGCAAAGAAATCCATTTTTCTTATCGAAAGAGACCTTTACACTATCTGTAGAAAACGAATAACAAACGTTGTCCTTTTTATCGAGTTTTATCGCTTTTACTTTATGCAAGTCTACTCCTGCGACTTTATTATCATTCCACAGATAATCGCTCAATGCTAGTTGTTGACGGGCAACAATACTATTGACATCAAGCACCCCTTCTGCGTTCTTTAAAGTATATGATATGTTGAGAAAGCTCTCCTTTCCTAACTCCATTTTACTTAAATCTATTGGCAATGTATAATCAGATTTGGCATGAGGAGCCACATTCAAATCATCTAGAGCACCTTGTTGAACGATATCCCCATTACAAATCAGTTGCCAGTTGAGACGATAGGCACTCAAATCGCGGAAGAAGTTTTCGTTATAAACTTCTACTGTTCCCTTTTCTTTATCTTTTAAAGAAGTCCAGATATTTTGATAATAATATTGCACTTCATAAGCATGAGGATTCGGAATACGATCCGGCCCTATCAACCCATTATCAAGAAAATTATTATCCGACGGATCATAAGTATTATAATCTCCACCATAAGCATAATAGCGGACGCCATCTTTTGTAGCATGCAGACTCTGGTCTACAAAATCCCAAATGCAGCCACCCTGATACTTATCGTATTTACGAACTAAATCCCAATATTCTTTAAAACCTCCTTCCGAATTGCCCATTGCATGAGCATACTCACATTGAATCAAAGGTTTTGTTGGATTGCTTTTAGCATACGATTCACAATCCCAATAACGTAAATACATGGGACAATAAATATCCGTAAAATCTGAATGCCCCGCTTGTTCATACTGAACAGGTCTACTTTTGTCTTCGGCCTTAATCCATTTATAACACTCCTCGAAGTTCGGTCCCATGCCTGCTTCATTACCCAAAGACCAGATAATAACGGCAGGATGGTTGAAGTTTCGTTGCACATTACGTTGATTGCGTTCCAAATGAGCTTTAAGATAAGACGGTTTTTTTGCCAGTGTTTTCTCATCGTAGCCCATACCATGAGATTCCAGGTTGGCCTCTGCAATCATATAAACACCATACTGATCGCACAAATCATACCAACGAGGATCATCGGGATAATGACACGTACGAACAGTATTGATATTAAACCGTTTCATCAATTTAATATCCTGCACCATTCTATCATAAGGAATATCGTAAGCATGATCGGGATCCATCTCATGGCGATTGACACCCTTAATAAGCACAGGCTTTCCATTAACCAACAGTTGTGCATTCTTGATCTCAACTTTACGGAAACCAACTTTTACTGGAATAGATTCCGTCGTTTTCCCTTTTTCGTTCAGAGATGCAACGAGAGTATAAAGATAAGGAGTCTCCGCTGTCCATTTATGAGGTTTGGCGACGTTAAGTGTTTCCAATTTATTTGTGGTTGTTTGAGCCGTTTCTACTAACTGGCCGTTTGCGTCGAATAATTTAAGAGTAACTTTCGACAAAGTAGCAGCTTTAACATTTACAGCCAAAGAACCATTTTCATAATTGGCATCCAAATCTGGAATAACACGAACATCATCTATATGTTTCGGATTGCGGGCGTAAAGATAACATTCACGTGCAACTCCCGAAAGACGCCAGAAATCTTGTCCCTCAAGATATGTTCCGTCACACCAACGGAACACTTGAAAAGCGATTAAGTTATTTCCCGGTTTCAAATAATTGGTAATATCAAACTCCGCTTCCAATTTACTGTCCTCACTATATCCCACATACCGTCCATTCACCCAAAGATAAATATTCGACGTAACAGAGCCGAGATGAATAACAACCTGTTTTCGAGCCCATCCGGCCGGTATATTAATGATTCGACGATAGGAACCTACATGATTATGTTCGTCTGGAACCGTTGGAGGAGTATTATCAAAATGCTCACGCCAAGGATAACCGATGTTTACATACAGAGGATCACCATATCCATTTACCTCCCAGATGCCCGGTACGGGGATTGTCTTCCAACTACTGTCATCAAAATTCCGTTTATAAAAGTCGGTTGGGCGCTCGTTAGCATTCAGCACCCAATTAAACTTCCACAGCCCGCCGATCGAAAAATAATTCGACGATGTTGTTTTATTGCCTAGCAATGCCGCATTTTCTGTTTCATAAGAGAAAAAGGATGTATGCATAGGCATACGATTCACGGCATTCACCTCTGAATCCTGCCATTCATTGCCTTGTGCCATTAAGGCACAAGGACAAAGTAGAACAGCGAACAAAGCAACGCTTATTTTATTAATTACTTTTCTATTCATCTCACCACCATTATATTGTAAATCTAAAGAGTCACCCTAATGATTGCTCTATTTTGCTATATTCAAGAAATCGGAAGTTCTTTGTTCGTCAGTTTTTTGCTCTTTTAAGAGTTCCTCCATATTGGTAAAGTTCTTACGGAATGTTTCGATGCGCTGTTTAAACTCATTCGGATAATAGCTGATAGCAATACCAGTAGATTCCATAGAGCCGATACCCTCATTAAGAACAATTCCAGCATCCTGGCGCTTCAAATTCAGAACAGCACTCCGTACATGACGCATCTGTCCTAGCAATCCATCGGTAACATCAAGAGATCCGGAAGGATAAGTGACCTTAATCACTTTGGCTAGATTACAATCCGTTTGAGGAATGTCGATCGAAAGCGTCAATTCATTACCGTCATATACCGGTTTTACTTCCATTCCATCCACCGTTACTGTCTCTGGTACAGCCGAAGCCAATACTTTGACTTTAAAATTACGGTTAGAAGGCATATCAGGATAGCTACCCTTACGAGCGCCTATATTGACAGTCAACACATTACCAGCTCTTTCGGATGTCAACTTTGTAGTTGCATATTGAGTGGCATAATCTTTATCGTTACCATTATCTTCATACATTTCGAAGCTACCCTTCACACCTGGGAATACCGTTACTTCGATCGTTTCATCATTACTTCTCAAGTTCTTTACTTCCTTATTATAGAATGGCAAAACAGAACCGGCTTTTACATAAATAGGATATTCATCCAAGCGGAAAGTACGTTCTATTGTCTGCCCACCTTTCAACAATGCTCCGGTGTGCCATTCATACCAATCGTTACCTGCAGGAAGCCATACATTCAAAGTCGACTTACCATTCTTCATCGGTGCGGTAATCGGGTAAACCAATACATTGTCACCAAACATATATTCGTTCCGATTGGCATAAGCTTCTTTACTTTCCGGATAATCATAATACATGGGACGGCAAAGAGAGAGAGCATCATCATAATCCTTACGAGCCATTGCATAGATATAGGGAGCCATTTCATAACGCCCCTGTACGGTATTGCGAATAATCTCCATGTATTGCTGAGCAAAAGCCCAAGGCTCTTTATTCAGCCCCGCACTTTTTGTTGAATGAGTGCGAAGAATGGGACTCAACGCTCCAAACTGGAACCAACGGACATACAATTCAGGATTAATATTGTCAACTCCCATGTGACCACCTATATCATGGCTCCAATAACCATAGAGGACGTTCGAAGCTGTCATATTATAATAAGGTTGATAGTCAAGACTCTCCCATGAGATAAAAGAATCTCCCGAGAAACCTATCTGATAACGATGGTTACCAAGTCCTCCCCAACGGTGGTAAAGCATGGGACGAGTATCACGATTACGTTGCATATCACTGAAAACAGTATAATTCAACCACCATGTATTACTCAGATCAGTAAACTTTTTATCGTTTGGCCATTGCTGCCAGTCGAGCCACCAGAAATCGACTCCGGCTTTTTCCATCGGACGAAGTTGAGTATTAAACCACCCTGTCATAAATTTCTTATTTGATGCTTCCCAAGGAATTACCTTTGTAGCAGTCGTATCTACACCCATCCATTGAGCCATCTCGGGAAAATGAGTTTCGTAAGAGGCAACACCATCGGCTGGATGCAAATTCAAGGTTATTTGCAGATTATTGTTCTTGAGATATTTCAAGAAGCCGTCCGGGTTGGGGAATAAACGCCGATTCCATGTATAACCGGTCCACCCTCCCTTGCCGGATTCCGTATAATGCCAGTCCATATCAACAACAAGCACATCCAAAGGAATATCATAAGCATGAAAGTTATTTACTAAGTTTCGAATTTCATCATCCGAATAACTCCAGTAACGTGACCACCAGTAACCAAAAGCATAACGGGGAGGCAATGGTACTTTACCCGAGAAAAGAGTGAAATCTTTTAAAGCAGATTTGTAATTATGACCGTAAGCCATAAAATACCAATCTTGCGTTTGTCCTTTCTCCGGGCGTTCCATTACCCAAGGCCAATCGCTATGATCAAACAGATAATTATTAGAATCATCAATCAGTTTCCATCCATTGGTAGAGAGCAAACCATCCTCAATAGGCATCGGCTTGTTATCTCCCAAATGCAGATTTCCTCTGTAGCCATCCAGCGTGCGATAAGTTCCTTTCAGATTACCGTTATCTGCCAATCCAGGTTTCCAGGCAAAAGGCACAATACCCTTTCCCTTCACCGAAGTGATCGATAAATTATTGGCCGTAAATTTGCCCGTATTCTTTTTATATTTCAAAATCATTTTGGAGGTACGAATCTCTATTGTTTTCCCACTATTCTTCAGTTGATAGTCTACTTTAGGATAGTCCCGATTAACTGCGACAAACGATTTATCATCTACAAACTTACCATCGGGTACATACTCCAAGCGTGCTACCCCCTCCGTAATCATTGTAATTCGTACTTCACTATCTTGATAAGCCACATTTGGCAATGTCTTCTGCTGAGCAAACAAATTGATACTTGCCACCCATAGACATAATAAACACACCACCCATTTTATTCGATTTCTATGCATGATATTTTTTCTAATTTAAGTTGTTTATAATAATGATCAAATTTCACGGACTATTTTTCAAGGTACAAGAGAAGTGCAAACAAACTCGTAAGTTCCCGACTTCAAGCCATATTGCACTTTACCATTTTTATATGATATAAACGATGCACCTTCTTTACCTTTCAATAATTTTACGCCTGCCAGTTTAACCGCCGGCAAGAACAATGTAGCAGTCGTGTTGCAGGGAACAGTTACCCTGTAAACATAACCTTTGCTTTTCTTTTCCCAACAACTGGCAATATAGCCCTGCGTTGATTCAAAGCCACCTTTCACATAGTCAAGTTCCTCTCCTATTTCGGGCTGAAGGATAATATGTTTATATCCAGGATTCTTTTCATCCCGTTAAATACCGAGACTATGAGACATCATCCACTCTTCAATGGCACCATAAGCATAATGATTGAACGAGTTCATACTAACCGGACCGAAGCCGTTCTTCACAGTATATGAGTTCCAACGTTCCCACATCGTAGTAGCGCCTTGACGAACAGGAAATAACCACGATGGGTATTCGGTTTGTAAGAACAATTTATATGCAACATCCGAACGCCCGTTATCAGACAATACCAGGCAAATATAAGGAGTCCCCAGAAATCCGGTAGTCAATTTGTTTCCATTAGACTCTACCGCATCCACCAAGTGCTGTACCACCTTCAATTTAATACTGTCATCAATCAATCCAAACTGCAAAGGCAATACGTACGAGGTCTGCGTATTTATTTTCTCCCCTCCTTTATCGGTTTGGCAAACAGTATATCCCTCTTTATCGATAAATTTCTTATTGAAAGACATTTTGATACGCTCAAATAATCGACCGTAACGCGCCGCATCGTCTATCTTACCTAAAGTCTCAGCCATCTGTTGCATCATTCGGGCATCATAAGCATAATAGGCCGTATTTATAAGCGAACTATTTGTAAACACCGGAGCCACCCAGTCGGCATATCCACCTTCTGGCAGAATATTATAATGATCGGCTTTTCTCTCCAGAAAATCCATATATCGGCACATCGACTCATAGTGCTGTTGTAAGAGCCCTACATCACCATATTGCTGATATACTTGCCAGGGGACGATAATGCCGGCATCTGCCCAAGCGCCGGATCCTCCTTTGGCAGTGTTTATATCAAACCCATCTGGGGAAGTTCCTAAACATGGATAATAATCACTATAACTACCATTCATTCCTTGATCATCGCGAAGCGTGTATAACCAGCGAGTATAAAAAGGATCGGTATTCATATTGTAAGTAGCCGAACGGGCAAAGACTTGTGCATCGCCCATCCATCCCAAGCGTTCATCGCGTTGAGGGCAATCGGTCGGAACGGATAAGAAATTACCTCTTTGTCCCCAGACAATATTTTGAAACAAGCGATTGACCTCAGTATTTGATGTTTCATAATCACTTCCTTGTTTGCCTATCGATTCCAAAACAATCCCTTCAATAGACGTCAGAGGTAAAGCCTCATCTAAACCTTCAATAGACAAATAACGAAATCCATGCGAGGTAAACAGCGGCTGATAGGTTTCTCCATTCGCATCTCCTTTAAAGATATAATGATCGGTAGACAATGCCGAACGATAATTATCCAGATACATCTGTCCCTTCCGCTCTTTATACATATCAGTCGTATAGGGTTCTACCGGACTATCGGGTATCACCTCCGGATAAAGCATTTCTGCATAATGTATGGTGATTTGTTGTCCGGCCTTCCCTTTCATATTCAGCAGACGAGGCACTCCCACCATATTCTGACCAAAATCATAGATATAAGCCTTACCCACTTTCTTGACCGACATCGGGCGAAGCGTAACATTGTGCTGAATCATACCGCCAACATAGGCTTGCAATTTCGGTTCACCCGAAGAAATATTCTCTACACGTACAGTTTTCCAACCGGAATCATCGAAGTTACCATCCGACCATCCGGAGATTTCTTTCTGTGCATTATAATCTTCACCGTTATAGAGACTGTTAGCTTCAATCGGCCCTTTATCATAACACTTCCAGCGACCATCGGTCATCACATATTCGGTTGTTCCATCTTCATAATCGATTTTCAGCAGGGCCATTGCCGATTGGCGAAGCCCGTATTGATCTTGCCTCCAACCAATCACGTCACTATACCAACCCGCACCGAGAATCACTCCCAACCCATTACTGCCTTGGCATAATAATGAAGTGACATCGTAAGTATTGTACATCATTCGGAACCGATAATCGGTCCAACCGGGATTATAATATCCGTCACCTACTGTTTTACCATTGATATAAAATTGATAAATGCCCTTTGAGGTAGCATACAAACGTGCTTGTTTGATTGCTTTAGCAATAGAAAAAGAGCGCCTCAGCATAGGGGCCGAAACATCAGAACCAGGTTGCCACAAATGAACTTCGCCGTCACCTAATGCGTGATGAATTTCCGAATCAGAATAAAGAGTTTGTTTGTAAAACGGTTCACCGACTTCAATATTAGAGTAAACTACGTTCTCACCTTTGGGTTGAATATAACCTATCTGATAGAGACGGCAATTCGAATTTGATTCTGCAGGCGTAATGCCCTTAACCATAAAATTATAAATATTGTCTTTATTCGCTTTAGAGCACTTCACTGGCTGCCCATCTATTGCCACACCGATATCGTAATTATCGCCCCCCATTACCGACAGACGAACATGATGAATTGCCGTCTTTTTATTTTCAAGAATCAGAGACGAAAGATCCTCTTCATAATCGGTCACAACAGACGTCCCATATACATGCCCCAAATTCAAGCGAGCACCATTTTTCAAATCAATACTGAGAGTTAAATAATTAGATGACGTTTTCGCTCCAAACACAAAGACCGCCTTACTACTTTTCTTTTCTAATTGGAAATTATAATCTATTACAAATGGAGTTCTATATTTAGACAAGACATACTGTGGCGAACCTATCCACTTGGCATCGCGCCAATCGGCATCCAGCAGTCCGGTTTCAAACCAATCAGGTTCCGACTGCAATACCCTGCCTTTCTCATCCCATACCGTAACTTTCCAATAATAGCGAGTCGATGGCCGAAGAGCATCACCACTATAAACAATACCTACCGAAGAAGACGAATTGACTTTCCCCGTATCAAAAGTATACGAACCATTGTTAAGTTCCGAACGCGAAGACGATACAACGATCCGATAAGCCGTTTGAGCGGCACCGTATGTATCAGATTGCATCTGCCAGGCAAATCGTGGATGCGACACATCAATCCCCATCGGATTTTTCATAAACTCCGTGGTAAGATGAACAATATTAGTCGACATTATGGCACTCGAGACAAACAACAGAATACCAACAATTAAAAATCTCTTGACAAGCGACATTGATTTATTTTTCATGATTTTCTAAGAATGTTTTTCATCTTTCACTGTACATATTTCTCTCTTAGATATGACAGTCTCAGTTGGATAACAAAGATAATCAGCAAAAATACAAATTACTAACATTTATTAATAAATTAGATTAATTTAATATCAATCGGCATTTGTATCTAACTTTCTAATAGTTTTTTCCTACTCCATCCTATAAGTTAACACGCAAACCAATCTTCTCCTTTTTTAAACAATATCACCAGATGCTGCCCACTATTTAACAGGAAAGCGACAGCTCTATTCCGGCTATCTATTCAATCATCATTTATAAGTTCTTTAAAAAGTATCCTTTACAAACTCATCATCTGTAAAGGATACCGACATTAAACGATCTATTTACCTGTAAAAACTATTTTAAAAATGATACATTAATAGCCGTAGATACGGAGTCTGCAACACCATCCGACCGAGTGCCAGTTATTTTCAGATTCAAAGTATCAGCGTCATTGGCAGACAACGCCATCTGATTCATATAATCTAATAGCTGAGAGTCGGTGAGCGTTAACACCCTGATATTATTTTCTGCAGCTTTGCTCTTATCGGACAATATTAGCTGATTGCCATTTCTGCTGTTCGAAATTTTTAGTATATACGAAGGAGACATATCTATCCAACGGACAGTAGCTACTGTTGTATCGACTCCCACAGCACCTATTTTCACATCATACTCGCTCGACTGCACTTTCAAATGAGTAGCCAGCGGTTGACCTGCTCCATTATTATCGCAAGCATAAAATGCGCAGACAACAACGAAAACCAACATTATAGTAAGAATGGAATTTTTCATTTTTTCTTATATAAAATAATTATCAATACGGTCAATTTTTAAAGTAAGGACCTTGCTGTTTAGTCGTAGTGGGAGTTCCATCATTCACTACGGGCCAATCGTCTACCCAACTAATTTTATCAAGCAACATACACCGTCCCGCTTTTTCATCATCAGCTCTATAGGCATGATACAGAAACCACGTTTCTCCTTTATCGTCGGTAATGATTTCAGAATTATGACCTGTTCCTTTAAAGGCGTCATTTGCTTCAATCACCTTAGTATAAGCATTGTTCAGCATAGCATCTCCATTTTTGTTGACATAAGGTCCAAACAATGATTCAGATCGACCTACAACAGTTTTATAAGTAGAATTCAAGCCATCACAACAAGAGCCTATAGATGCAAACAGATAATAGTAATTATTACGTTTATAAATCATTGTTCCTTCAAAAGCAGTACCGGCAACTTTAACCGGCGTACTTCCACTCTTCACCTTCAATCCATTTGCGGTCAATTCTATATAATAGATACCTTGAAAGCTACCCCAAAACAAATACTTATGCCCGTTTTCTTCATAATAACAAGGATCAATACTGTTCAGAACGCCACAATCCTTACTGATCAAAATACTACCAAGATCGGTAAAAGGGCCACTGGGTTTCAATGCTGTAGCGACCCCTATTCCATTCTGATATATTTCACCCCATTTAGACAACACATAGTACATCACATATTTACCATTAACATATTGCACATCGGGTGCCCAAAGCGATCCGCCAGCCAAGAAAGAAGGAAAAACAGTGTTATCAAAAGCTCCACCTTCGTCTGTCCAATTCACCAAATCTTGAGATTTATGAATCACAGAACCGGTCGTATAAGCATAAAAGTAACCATCCCTACCCCGAATAAGAGTAGGATCGGGAGCATCCGATTTATATACAGGATTAGTATAAGTAGCCGATACAGCACCGCCAAATACTGGTGCACCATCATCTTTCGAACTAGAGCAGCATACCAAGCTGCCAAGCAATACAAACAAAAATGTAGACTTTATATTCAAATTTAAGTTTTTCATTGTTTCAATAGTAAATTAGTAAAAGCATTAATTATTCTTGCACCATCATGAGTTTCATATTGTGCAAATCCATTTTGATAGTCCAAGTACCGCTCGATTGTGGAATGAATTTATTATCACTCGAGACATTTACACCTCGAACGCCACAATCTACCCACGAATTAATCGGATTTGCTCCCCCAGAAACAGGCATTATTTCATAATTCCATTGACCAGGTACAGTAATGATTTTAAACTCATTACCAGCCGTAATTGCTGTTGTCAATGTCCATATTTCAGGATGGTTCTTGATATCTGTTTGGGCAAACGCACAACTATTACGTCCATTATCCCATCCAGCAGGCACTGCACTACCAGCAGCCCACATACCATTATAAGGTAGATTATAGATACTGGTACAAATAAGTTTCTTATCCACCAAAGAGATGACCACTTCATATTTTGCTGTTTGTGTCACCTTCAGCATAGCAGCCCCGGATTGACCGACAACAAGTTTGGAAGGATCATTCGGATCGGGCACATAAGCCGGCCACGTTTGAACCGCATCAGAAGCAAATCTGATTTCCGTTCCAGCCTGCAACGTTCCACTCCAGTGATAATAACCGTTCTTAACATCAATATTAGGTATTTCGGTAGCACTCTCGGCACCTCCATTCGAGCTCACCATGTACATAATAGGAGTTTGCAACAACGTAATAGCCATTTTATTCAAATCGATTGTTACATCCACAATGGATTTATCTGATAAAGTAAAATGACTTCCAGCGCCAGTATCCGAATAAACGAGACTATTATCATCGGCGCCTTTAACATAAGCCGGATAACCTTTGGTTTTATCTGATGAGAACCAAAATTCACCGGAATTAATCACTCCTGCCCAATGATAGACACCATCTTCGTTGGTAGTCTCCATGGTTATAGTCAGATTCTGTCCCGAAGAAGTTTTAGCCATCATATACATAACATCAGTGGGATCATATCCTATTGTTTTAAACTCTGTCTTAGATGTCTCAGGCTTCATGTACTGTTTCGAAGCAGTAACTTTGGCAATGACTTGACCTACCAAGCTTACTTTATCCCCCGGAGTAATATTCCACGACGCAAGCAAGTCGTTAATCTGGCGATGAGTATAGCTAATAGTACGTTGCCCATCGGGTATCTTTACCAATTCGCTAATATTCGTCTTCACGTCAGACATATAGATTCTAAAATAATAGGTCAACTGCGTATCAGCGCCACGATCGGTCGCATCATTCCACGTAAACTTAATGGCCTCTTGGTCCTGAAAAGCTTTTTGAAGCACCAAACTATCAGTCGAAGCTTTCACCTGCATTCGATCGCTAGGGGTCGTCAACGTGTATAATTCAGGATCTGAATTACAACTAGACAGGAAAGCAATCAATGACAAAAGCAAATATAATTGTTTCTTAATATTCATTTTCATAACTTCTCATATTAAACGGTTACGGATTAATTCCAATACGGAGACTGAACTAAATTAGGATTCTTTTCCATCTCGTCTATATAAATGGGGAACCAATAATAAGCTCTTTTCCAAACACGGGTTTGATAAGCAGTACGAACGTAAAACTCTGCGGCGTTAGTACCGGAGAAATTCATTCCATGATCATCGCCCGTCATTTCGGGAAGATTCTCGGCATCTTTCCAACGACGAATATCATCCCAGCGCAAACCTTCACAGCACAGCTCTACACGGCGTTCCATTCGAACAATTTTACGAACCGCTTCTTGATTATCGTCGACATGAATATAGTTAGCATCGTTAGCGTCTACAATATCCGTAGTATACTGACGAACACCCCCACGGACACGGATTTTATTCACATACTTCAGTGTTTCCTGACGGGCGGCAGTATTGTCGTACGCCTCATTTTCAGCTTCGGCATAATCTAGATAGGCACCTCCCAGACGATACAACCACAATGGACGGTTCGAAAGCCAGCTCCCAGTTTTAGGATTATCGTAAGGATAAACTTTTTTACGAACCAAATAGCCATTCTGAGGTGCATCATGTGTATAACCGTTATCCTTATGATTCTTGAAAAAGTCATAGGGTCTTTGTGCCAATGCATACCATGAACCATTATAGCTCACCGTTGTATAGAAACGAGGTTCACGATTACAATACATGTTATAAGTACCTTTTGCCGTTATTTCTCCCAATGTCCCTGTTCCTTCATTCCATTTGGTGGTACGAGATTCTACAGCAGCAGAAAAGCCATCTTCCACATACCCACTATTTGTATCTGAGATAGGAAGACCATTTTTTGTAAAAAAGGCATCAACCAATCCTTGATAAACGCCAAGTCCACCACCGCCACCAAACTCTAATGTAACGGTTTTGTTCGTATAGAATTGATAGTTATTATAGGCACTATTGGTACTTGTATAAGGGAATAAAATTTCTTTATTTCCGGCCGTCCACTTCGTAAAGAAGATGTCTTCACAAGATTTAAAAGCATCTACCGTACCGTCATTATTATATTCGACAAACAATTTATAACCGGCAGCCTCAGCCTGATCAATCAACAACTTACAAGCATCTGCCGCTTTCACCCATTTATTCTGATCGTAAGAAGCACTGAACAAATGAGTACCGTCTTTATTTACATAATTCTTATACCATTCGTTACCGTTGCAAAGCGGACTGGCAGCAAAAAGTAGCATCCGTGCCCGTTCGGCTAAACACATAATAGAAGTAACACGCCCGTATTTCTCGGGTGCGGTATAAGTAGCCGGCAATAGTTTAGATGTAGACAACATTTCTCTATCACAATAGTCTACAATCGAATCGAATGGCACCCGACCTATTTGTAGTTCGGCCAAATTAAAATTGGAAGGAGCAATATAATCAGGTTTAAACGGTATAGGGCCATAAGTCTTTGCTAAATTCCACCAATAATATGCACCCAGAAAACGGCATTCGTTTTTCATATTATCAACTTCAGATTGAGGCAAATCTTCACTAGGCAGGGCTTTTGCATTTTGTCTGAACAAATAAGATTCGCGTATCTTGCGAGGATAGCCGGCCCAGAAATCGCCACTCCATCCCGTATTCGGTGTCCAGCTGCCGAATACTTTGGTAATATTAGGCCAGTCCCATTGTTGCCATCTCTTAGAAGGAGTCACATCGTCACCGAATATTTCCCAACCTATCTCATTCATCCACCCTTCGGAAGGATTGGGCAACCCACTATATACATAAGCTAAGGCATCTTCCACATAAGTTTTGTTAGAATAAACCATATCCATATTCAACTCTGTATCGGGTTCTTTGTCCAGATAATCGCAAGACGAGAAAGAACAAGCGCCGAACAATACAGCAAAGAGTATATTTATTTTCTTAAATGTTTTCATTTTCTTATCATCTAAAAATTAACATCAACACCTAACATTAGCGACCGCATTTGTGGGTATTTCAATCCGTCACCCGAATTGAGCTCCGGATCCCAAAGTTTAAATTTTGAAAGGCAAAACAAATTATTTCCACTCAGATAGAAGCGAATATTCTTTGCATTGATTTTGTCAGTCAAAGTCTTAGGCAAACTATAGCCGAGTTCAATCGTACGGCAACGCAAAAAGCCCATATCCTTTTTCCACCAGGTAGAAGCTCTATAATTCTGTTGATTGGGAGATTCCGACAACCGAGGCCAAAACACATTTTGAGATGGATTATTTTCCATCCAACGGTCATTATAGTTGGAATATATATTACCCAACAGACCTTGTCCGCTACCTGGAATAAAATACGTAGATCCTCCTACAACCCGATGAGTGTCGGCAAGCCCTTGGAAAAACACATTAAAATCAAAATGGCGGAACACAACATTGCAACCGAAACCATAGACAATACGTGGGTCTACAGTTCCACCAATATAGCCTTCGTCGGCATCAGTGATGATGCCGTCACCATCCATATCTTTATACTTGATATCGCCGGGACGAAGCTTACCGGTCGACACACCTGTCTCTTGATTTGGGATGCCAAACTTCAAATTACCATCGGCATCAAAATCATTTTTCGTAAACAAGCGTTCAGCCTGAAGTCCCCAAAGAGTATTCATCGAACGCCCCGTTTGACAGCGATATTTGCTTTTTCCAGCAGCCTCATCGATCTCATTTATCTTGTTCTTTGCATAAGAGAATGTGGAACGGAAACCAAGCATCCAATTTTTACCAATCTTCTTATTGAAGTTCAAGGAAGCATCGAAACCTCGATTGGTCACTTTCCCATAGTTCGCCCATGGAGTAGTGATGTAACCGGTTTGAGTTGGAATTGTACTACGTTGCATAAAAATGTTGGACCGTTTTTCCTTGAACCAGTCAAATTGCAATTCAAAAGCATTCCAAAGTCCAAGTTCAAAACCTAGGTCGGCTTTCCATGCTGTTTCCCACGTCAAATTAGCGACACCAATATCGCCTTCTGTTATACCAGCGCGATATGTCTCACCATTATCGCCCCACGTATAATTACCTTGACCGGTATAAACCGTTGTAATATAAGCAAAACGGCGTCCGCCGATATTGTCGTTACCCACCTTACCGAAAGATCCTCTCACCTTCAGTTTATTGACCGTATCTTTCATTTTAGCCATAAAAGATTCTTCCGAAACCATCCAGCCCAATGCAAAAGAAGGAAAAAAACCAAAGCGATGCCCTTTAGCGAAATTTTCAGAACCGTTATAGCCAAAATTAAACTCACCGATATAGCGACTGTCGTATACATACGACAAACGGCCTGCAAAACCTTGTTTGCGATATGGCTGTACAGTGCCTTGATCATAACTTTGCTGGTTATAAAGGACTAAAGCATCAATATCGTGTTTGCCAAATGTCCGAGTATATGTCAATGTACCTTCCATGTACATATCCTTCGTTCCATACCCCGATGAAGTTCCGAACCCCAAAGCATCGCTACCATAGTTCAATACGGTTTTTATCAAATTGCCTTCGTCATCACGACCGGTAGCAATATTATAATAGGTAGGATTGAAATTCCTGTAACGCCCACTATAGTTATAAGAATCGAACGAGAAAGTGAACTTAGCTCTCAATCCGGGAGTAACCATTTTCAAGTTTTGCTCTATAGACATCAACGACTGAAGTTGTGTATTGATATCCACCTGATAGCCCGATTGTGTTGCAGTAGCCCAAGGATTTACCCGATTGGCGATAATCGGTATCGTACCATCCGAATAACGTGCAGGATAAGCGATAGGGCTTGTGGTGAAAGCTTGAGAGAACAAATCGTCAATACCACACTTAGGACCATGACGGTTCTGCATATACCCGCCTATATTCAAACGGAGCGTCGTAGTTTTTGTAATATCCAAGTCGACATTTGCACGCATATTGAAACGATTCAATTTAATACCCGTATCGTAAGGCAAGTTTTTGTCAGTTTCGACAATACCATGTTCATTGAACCAAGAAGTGACCAACGAATAGCGCAAAAAGTTAGAACCGCCGCTGACGGTAACATTGGCTCTTGTAGAATATGCATAATTCTTTGTGATATCGTTCAACCAATTTTCATCAGGGTACAAATCCAAATCATAGTGATAACGAGTCTTGTCAATTTGCTCTTGCGAGTAGGGCAATTGAGACTTATTTTCTTTCAATTCGTTTAGGAGCTGCATATAATCCGCTCCACCGATAAATTTTGGCAACTTGGTAGGTTCTTCGATCGCATGCTCTACACGCACATCTATCGAAGGAGCGCCTATATGTCCGCGCTTCGTATTGATTACAATCACACCGTTAGCACCGCGAACACCATACATGGCACTGGCAGATGCATCTTTCAACACAGAGAAAGACTCAATCTCGGCAGGGTCGATGTTGTTCAAGTCGCGTTCAATTCCATCGACTAGCACCAAAGGAGTGTTTGTTCCGGAGAAGGTCGAAATACCACGAATCCAGAAATTCGAACTGTCGTAACCGGGTTCACCCGAACGAGTCACTGCAATGACACCGGCAATCTGGCCCGCCAGATTATTGGACAGAGACCGTGTCGATCCCATTTGAAGATGTCCTGGTTCCAGATTATCAATGGCTCCGACAACAGAAAGTTTCTTTTGCGTGCCATAGCCGGTAACGACCACTTCGTTCAGAGCGGCAACATCCTCTTGCAACTGGATGATGAAATTAGTTTCGCTGCCAACAACCAGACGTTGTGTTTTGTAGCCGACACTAGAAATTTCGATGATCGACTTTTTATTGGGAACATTCAAGATAAAATGTCCGGTCACGTCAGTTATCGTACCCGACGTAGCGTCCTTTCCGGCTATACGAATACTTACCCCCGGCATAGGATTCTTCGTTTCATCATATACCGTACCCCCTATTTTAATCGTTTTCACAGGCGGTGCTACTGCTGACAATTTGGCGACTTCAGGCTTTGCATAAATAGAAATCTGACGCCCGCTAATGGTATAACCATTATTGGTACCGACAAATAGTTCATCGAGAAGTTCATGAATATTCTTGCCACTTGCACTGACCGAAACCCTACGGTTCAGGTTTACGACATTATTGTAATAGAAGAATACATAGTCGCTATTTTTCTCGACGGCATTGAGGACTTGCCTCACCGTCACATTACGCAGTGTGAAGTTGAAATTTGTTCGCTGCGAATGGCTTTCAGCAGAAAAACACAAGTTTATCCCTATAAAAAGGAAAAGGAATGATAATTTCATAACATTTAGACTTAATCTTTTAGTATTAATTAAGTCGTTCTTTAGATTAACAATCATATCTTTGTAATGATTTTAAGATTAATACTTGTATCTCTTTACAGTTGTTTTAAAATTATATCGGAAAGTACTCGCCCTACTTTCCGATTCTTGTTTCTCTCTCTTTTATCCGAATCTTATCATAAGCATTTATCATTTAAGGTGAACATAGTATTTATTATTACTCCGATTGTAAACGATCGGCGCTGTTTCTGAAATAGCATTCATCACACTCTCAAAATTATCCTTCAAATCTAATTTTCCGGAACACCTCAACGAAGCTACCGACGAATCATATTTCATATCAACGCCATAATACTTCATCAAATCAGAAAAGATATCGCCCAATCTTTCATCATTTGTCAAATACAACCCTTTAGTCCATGAGATATAATACGAAGGATCTACTTGCTTAACTACAGCACTGCCACCATTGCGTACTTCATACATTTCGTTCGGAAGAAGTTTGGCCAACGCGTTGTTTTGAGAAACTTGTACAGCCCCCGACACCAATACAACCCGTTGAAGCGGCGCACCCCGATAAGCTTTCACATCGAAATGAGTACCCAATACACGGACATCCATATTCTGAGAAGTCCTTACAATAAACGGATGATCCGCATCGTGTGCCACCTCCAAATAGATTTCACCTTCGACATAGATTTCACGCGTTTTCTCTTTGAAAGAAACAGGATATATCAAACGGGTACCGGCATTAAGCCAAATCCGTGTTCCATCAGATAAGGTCAAATTAGATGAATGTCCAAATGGAACGATCAATTGATTGAACGCGGCGGAGGCATCATCAGAAACTGTCTGATTGCTATTACAAATGATCCGACCAGATTTGTACTGTATATTGGCAGCTTTTGTATTGAAAGTAAGCATACTGTCGGACGAAAGGACCAATTTCACTGTAGATGAGCGCATATCGACCGAACCGGAAAGAGTCTGAGCAAACTTCATGATATCGGTATGAGAAGACGGCAACAACCGAAGATAGCCATAAAGACCTATCATCAGCACAACAACGGCGGTCATGCCATAATAGATAGAACGACGTATGGCTATACGGCGTTTGACAGGACGACTGATGATGGTTACAAACCTTCGCCATCCCTCTTCTTTACCGAAATGATTTTCAAAGATTTTATCTTCCGACCATTTTTTATAACACAATACGCTATAGTCCACGTTTTCTTTAGACTGACGTAGCCACGCCAACAGCTCATCCTTCTCGGACGAATTGGCCTTGCCGCTAAAGAAGCGGATTAATAAAGACTTGATCTGCTCTTCTTGGAGTTTCATATTCATAACCCGAATCAGGAAGAAACTACCCTACCTAAAATATATTTTTTTTAGAAAACAGGATAAAAATTTTCATCTGCGCGGCAAAAACAGCAACGCAAAGAAAATAAACGTAAGATAACCGGTATTCATTAAGTGTTTTCGGATAATAGACAAAGCCTTCGTCATTTGTTTCTCGACAGCTTTAACACTAATTTTCAACCGTTCGGCTATTTCTTTATTGCTCAATCCTTCTTCACGACTCATCCGATAGACATTGGCACAATACGGAGTCAGTCCGTCAAGGCATTTGTTGACCTCTTCAACGATCTGCTTACAATCGATTTCATCAAGTATTTGTTCCGAAAGAATAGCCTCCCACTCTACATCCAAAGGATGCAAGGCCACAGCTTCGTCCAATGTTGCATTCTGGGTAGATGCACGCCGAGTATAATCAATGGCCTTGTCGTGAACACTTTTATATAAAAGAGGTTTCAACGAACGGGAGAAGTCCAGTTGAGCACGTTTCTCCCACAAACCTATAAAACAATCTTGAACGACATCTTTGCATGCATCAGAATCATCAACAAAGCGCAAGGCATAGACGCAAAGCGAACTATAATGATTAAGGAACAGTTCCTTAAAGCACTGTAATTGAACGGTTAACTGTAGATTTATATTTACTTCTTTTCCCATAAAATGCAAAGAAAGAACTTTTCGTAAATGCAAAAGTAAATAATTTATTTAAATAATCTACAGGATAAACATTTTTATATTGTCACCGCCACATACTAATTAGTTTTGCATATAATATGGTATTTCCCAGCACCGAATAGAGCTACAGACTTACCTTCGGTTTGAGCTGTTACGGTCTGCTTCATGGGCTTCCCATTCACCATAACACGGCTCATATCTGTTGCAGGAAGCGTAACATACGCTTTCGTCCCTTTAGGAACCGAGATAGTCCAATCGACGGTTCCATTGGAAATCGTCCAGCTCGAACCTATCATTCCGGCCAACGTAGGCACAGTAATAGACGACCGGTGGAAAGTAGCCGGCTGAGGATTGATAGCAAAAGTCTTATATCCTGCCCCCAACGGGCGGATACCACAAAGATACTGAGCAATCACTGTGAGCGGACCGCCACTCCAGGCATGGTTGGTTGTGCCGCCCCCAAAGGCATTGTTGTTAATATCCCAACCTTCAAAAAGAGTGGTATGAAGAGAATCATTCACCATCGGACCGTAACGTTTCTGAGCACGTTCGAGGGCATAATCGCCATATCCCATCTGAAACAAAGCTTCCATCACATATTTCTCCATATAAGGACTGGCATGCCATTGCGATTTAAACAACTGAAGTATTTTATCGTATTTGTCGGGTGAAGCAATACCGGTGATAACGGCCAAAGCCTGAACACGGTCATCTGTCTCGCCCTGATACTCTGGATAACGATAGGCATAGCCGTTCCAGCATTTGTTGTAACCTTCTTTGACCCGCGCCATTGTCGTTTCAAACCGAGCGGCATCGTCTTCGTATCCCAACAGATGAGCCATTCCGACTGCTCCCTCGAGTGCCAGATAATGCCATCCGGCAAACAACAAGCGCATGTCTTTCTGGTCACCCCAGTCGCCCCAAGTCCAACCGCCGGCGCGGAATGCCGTCAATCCGGTATCATCTGTTTTCCACAAATCCAGATAACGCTTCACATGCGGATAGGCTTCTGCAATTGTAGCCCTGTCGGACGTATTCATATAGTAATTCCAGAAACCATACTTCCCGATAGCAGCCAGCATCTGACCAGGCAGTTCGGAACTGTAATTACCTGCGGGAATCGGTGCAAAGAGAGTTCCGTCGGGCTTCTGCCAATGGCACAACTCTTTGATACCTTTTTTCATCAATTCGTGTGCCGAAGCGGAATAGGTATAAAAACATTCACCCTGAAGAACGACTTCGTCGCCCCACCACTGAGCACGTTCGCGATCGGGACAGTCAAAATAAGTATCACGCATATTGACATAAAGCGTGCGCAGGCCTTTTTTCCAAAAGCGGCTAAAGAAATCGTTATCGCAAGAGAAAGCACCTTCGGGATAAGTATCATAACCCGTCTCGCGATATTTCACCGTATTGATGCGCACCGATTTGGGTACTACCAATATAATGGTCTGTCCATTCATCCATCCCAGAGATTCATATATTTGATGTCCTTCACGGGCAATATATTCGGCTCGAACATTTATATCTCCGCCGGCAAAAGTATGATCGGTATAAATAGCCACCTTGCCATTTCCTTTTTCATCCGTCAAGTCAAGTATCGGAGTCATTTGCATATTGTAAGGCAGAGAAACCAAAACACTATCAACATCTGCCCCCGATATTCTCTTCATTTGCGCCTGTTTGATACCATGATCTTTCCACAAAGGAATAGGGCGTTTCACCATCTCACCCCAAGGAGTATCACCCCACGCTCCTATTTCTACTGCCGATGCAAACTGATGCGCCGACTTACAATCGGCCGTTTGCCAACCGTCAATATTCAAATTAGCATCATACCGGATATTGGACTCCGGCAAGCGGAAGTTAGGAAAAGGAGCCTCTGTATTCTTATAGGCGGGATGAATGCGACAAAACCACGAATTATTACTTTGCAAAAGCAAGTGTTTTACATTCAGATCGAAAAACAAACCTGCCTTACCGCTACTTTTATGAGAAAATCCATCTTTCCCGAAATACCAAAGCAGAATGGCTACTTTGTTTGTCCCTTTTCTTAAGAAAGAGGCTATATTGATTTCGTCATAATAAGAAGATTGAGGACTGGGACCCCTTTTCAATCCCCCTTCAAAGACAACGAGCCGGCCGTTAATCCACAGCCAATATTTACTGTCAGCGGCAATACGTGCCATTGCCAACCGAGGTATATTTGTCACATTAATATCTTTTCGAAAAGCAATCCATGTATTCGGACTATTCACTCCGGCATCAGGTGCTGTTATCCATTTGGCATTTTGAGCAAAAGCCGAAAACGATACAAAAACGAATAAACAAAAGGAAACAATAAAATTTTTCATGTATTTTAGCTGTTAAAGTGCTGCAAATATAGACACTTTAAACATTAAAACAAGCATTTTTTAGTCAATTTATTTCTTTTAATGCCCTACCAAGAGCTTTTCTGATACATGTAGATCATGAAAATAGCTGAAGAATATTGCATTGATCAAGCAGCGAACAAAACAGCCGGTGATATCTCATCAACTATTCAAGTTTTCAGTGTGCCCCACCCCATGACACAGAAACCAGTTAAGAAACTACGCATTACGTGCAAGCCATTTTTCAGGACGTTTTAAGGGGGTGAACATTCGTCGACATTCTGATACTTTTTTATCCCAACATAAGTAGCAAGCCCTTGTAGGGCACTATTTTCGCCCTCATTTCACAGCCAAAATATAAATCGGATCAGGATGACACATAAAGAGAAACGGTTCAACACGTTGATAGACAGAGAGAAATTCATAAGGACGAAAATAAATGTTTGTAAGTATAAACTTTTATTTTCGTCCTTATGAATTTTTGTTTTCGTCCTTATCATTTTTCGAGAACGCAGGTTCAACCGTGAGTATCAAGAAGTATCACTTCGGTGTAGTTAAAATAGTATCAGTATCGCCCTTAATGTTCACCTTGAAAAACGTTTCGAAAAACGACTTCGAGATAAATAGTTGTCATTCACCTGAATATTGCGTCAATGGGTTGTGCATCTCGCAAAACACGAATCAAGTATTCGAAATCATAATTTACACTTGCAACTTTTCATTCGTTACTCATACACCTCACTATGAATGTTTCTATATGAAGACCTACAGCCTATTGATTCGCACGGAGAAAAATGACTATACTTCGCACTTTCTACTTTCCGAATAACAGAGCTTTGTCACCTCGGTATTGCACCATACTGAACTATCACACAACAAGTTAACGATACACCACATACAACGCCAGCGAAAAGAGGTATCAAAATCAAGCCAAGAGCATATTGTGAACACGTTATTTTCAGCGGACCTTTATTTAGAACCGCTCTAAAAAATGGGCGACAGGTATCTGGTGAGCATATTTACACACAGACAATTACGCTCTAATATTTTTGATAAGTACTTCATTTCCGACAAATACTTTTACATCTGGCTCTGTTGTCATCAATCACTTTTCAAGTTTCTCACATACCTCCTCGAACGCCATCGTTGTCACAGTCGGCACTCTCGCATATCACTTGCTCCCCAACTTTTACTATTGAACCGAGAAAATACACTTTACAATGTCATTTTTCACTATCACATCAAAATGTACGCCCGATAATAAAATAAAACTACAAGCATGGCGAGAATAAGTGATATTATCATAATAGGAGAATATCGATATTTTGCATACCCGCGTGATCCCTCTACAAGCAGATAGAAAGGCACAATCACTTCAACAAATTGGTGACATCCTTATCTTTCTAAAACCACATAAGGACCTAAAACTGTTGACGTCCATACGTTTTCAAAAAAACTTAAGGACGTCACCGGAAAAACTAACATACGACACTTGCGACTCACGACCGTGAGTCGCAAGCCACATCCTTATATCACCGCAACAGCTAAAAGAAGTTACTGAAGTCGCTTGTATATGCTAATATTGGAAAAAGAAGAAGTTGTAGTTCACCCATTATAGGACAAAAGAACAACACATACAAATTATATCAGTTCACAAAAGGAAGCCACTTTATGACAAAAAGACCTTTTTTTGAAATGACAATATACTAGGATATAAAGAGTAATGACATATAAAGACTAACAAAATCGATGGAATACTTCTATAGGGCCTTCAGCAAACAGAGAACAACAGTAGCAACAGATATTTAAATGTTAAAGATATAAAAAGACACTATGAAATGAAAATATTATTTATACATTTGCGGTACTTAACCGTTAAAGGCGGCATCTAAACAACATATAAATGAAAACATCTTTAAAGAACATAGCAGAAAACCTTAAATTATCAAAGACAACCGTATCGTGGGTACTTGCAGGAAAAGGTGATGAGAAAGGCATTAGCTTGGCTACTCAGGAAAAGGTGTTTAGATATGCCAAAAGCCTCAACTATCAACCGAATTTATTAGCTAGAAGTTTAAACACTGGTATATCCAGTACCATAGGCCTAATAATTCCAGATATAACAGACTCTTTTTATTCTAAAGTAGCTTGCTCCATCGAAAGAGAAGCTGAAGAGAAAGGTTATTCACTAATGATCGGCAATTCTGAATCAGAAATCAAACGTGAAAATAATTTGATTAGGCTATTCAAAGCGAAACAAGTGGACGGTTTGATTATTGCACCAACTAAGATATCTAAAATAGAAATACAAAATCTGGTTGATGAATCATTTCCTTTGGTCCTATTCGACCGATATTTCCCTGAGATGAAAACAAGCTACGTGATCATCGACAATGAGGAATGCAGTTATAAATTGGTCCATAAAATGATCCGTAACGGTGCACGTAAAATTGCGATTATTACCACCAACGCTCACCTGCGCACAATGAATATGCGACGTGAAGGATATTCGAGAGCATTATTGGAAGAAAATATTCCAATAGACGCAGATTTGTATGGAGAAGTGCCCTTTGTAGACTACGAGAAAAACATTAATAAAACCTTAGATCGGATTCTTGAACGAGTTCCCGATGTAGATGGATTCTTTTTTACGACTCATATCTTAGCACTTGAGGCTTTCCGTTATTTTTACGGGAAAGATATCAAAATTAATGAAGGATATGAATTGGCATGCATACACAGTGTCTCGGCAATGAGGGTTCTTGCTCCCAAAATGATGATAGCTCAAATGCCTATTGACAAAATAGGAAAAAGTTCGATTGAAGTACTTTTAAAAAGTATTGATCACCACTTAAATAGGCCGGAAGAAAAAGAGGAAGCAGAGACGATTATTTTGAATTGTGAGATCTCTACTCCTTAATTTATTTTTTATATTACTTAACCGATTAATTAGCGTAAAAGACACCAATACCCGAAATATACCTAACTACCTTAAGAACCATGAAAATTATAAAGTATTCCATATTATGCCTCCTTTTATGTTCATGCAACAGCAATAAGACAGTCATAAAGAACATGCGTTGTGAATACCTGACGAATCCTATTTGTATAGATACTCCATCGCCACGATTCACTTGGAATTACGACGGAAAAGGCCCTTTTATCCAAGGAAAAATTCAACTGAAGATCACAACAGATAGAAATAAATTGAATGATCCTTCGGACAGTAATACTTTCGTTTGGAATTCCAGCACTATTCAATCTAACAAAATGCAGGCTCAATATGATGGAAGACACAAATTGCAGAGCCATACTAAATATTATTGGCAACTTACGGCATGGGATGAATCGGGACATGTAAAGGTTGAATCTCCTATTTCATCTTTTGAGACGGCAAAAATGGATCAGACTGATTGGACGGGGCAATGGATAACCGATCGGAATGATAAGGATTGTAGTGCTTCACCTTTGCTTAAAAAATCATTTGTAACGACAAAAAAAATAGAGAAAGCGCAATTGTATATCAGTGCAGCAGCCTATTACCGGATGTCTATAAATGGGAAGAGAATTTCGTCGACCAGTTTAAATCCAGGCTATACTCACTACGACAAAAGAAACCTATACAACGTATACGATATAACCAATGAGCTGAAGATTGGTAAAAATATATTGACAGCAGCTCTAGGAAATGGCTTTTATAATGAAATAGCACCTGTAGGAACATGGGATTTTGAAAAAGCCCGGTGGCGTAATCGCGCCCGCATGATATGCGAATTGCATATAAAATATAGCGACGGAAGCAAAATGGTGGTAAATTCGGATGATACATGGCAAACAAGCGAGAGCCCATACATACAGAACAATATTTACGCTGGGGATACATACGATGCCCGCCTGGATTCAATAGAGAAATCGGACATTAAACTTTCTCACGGAGAGAAAGCCATAAAAGTATCGTCCCCGTCTCCTCTGTTGGTTTCGGAAACAATGCCACTAATCGAAGTTGACAGTATTATAAAACCGATATCGATGAAAACTTTCGGTGACAGTGTTTATGTCTTTGATTTCGGAACCAATATGTCTGGCTATTGCGCACTTTCCGTTTGCGGAGAGCGAGGAACCAAAGTATCGATACAGCATGGTGAACTATTGAAAGACAATGGTCGGTTGGAGATGAGAAATTTGGACATCTACTATAAACGGCAACCGGGATTGGACTTTCAGACAGACACCTATATTTTAAATGGAAAGGACAATGTATTAGAGCCCAATTTTGCGTATCACGGATTCCGCTACGTACAGATTAAAACAGATAGACCGATAACGATAGAAAAGAAAGATGTCGTTGCTAAATTTATTCATACGGCAGTAAAATCTGTAGGGAAATTCTGTTGCTCGAATGACACACTCAACAAAATATGGAAAGCAGTAAATCAATCTTATTTATCGAACTTGATGAGCATACCGACCGACTGTCCGCAACGCGAAAAAAATGGTTGGACAGCAGATGCACACATCGCCGTAGATTTGGGGTTGCTGAATTATGACGGTATTACCTTCTACGAAAAATGGATAAATGACATGATTGACAATCAGACCTCCGAAGGAAGAATTTCGGGTATCATACCCAGCTCGGGATGGGGATATGACGATTGGATAGGTCCGGTTTGGGATTCTGCAATTTTTATAATTCCAATGGCTCTTTATCATTATTACGATGATACCAAGGCAATAGAGAAAATAATACCGACATGCGCACGATATTTGAATTACCTAAATGCTCGGGAAGACAGTAACAAAACAGTGACTTATGGAATCGGAGACTGGGTATTCTATAAGACTCAGACTCCTACAGACTTTTCTACGACATGTTACTATTTCTTGGATAACCTATATATGTCGCAATTCTTGAAGATAGTGGGCAAAGATGGAGCAAACTACTACAAAAAAGCTCAGGAACTGAAAGACTTAATCAACACAAAGTATTTTGATAAAAGCAAAATGGTATATGCCAACGGCTCACAAGCATCTCAAGGAATCGCGCTGTATTTGGGACTCGTTCCAAAAGAATATGAACAACGTGTTGCCGACAACCTGAGCAATATGATAAAAGCGAATGGCAATCACCTTGATTTCGGTGTACTCGGAAGTAAAACCGTATTGCGAATGCTTGCCAAATACGGATATGCAGACCAAGCCTATGAAATGGCAACACAACAAGAAGCGCCCTCGTGGAGCAATTGGATCAAAAAAGGCTATACAACTCCGGTTGAGACATGGGTATTATCACCATCTTTCAGAGACGCCTCGACCAACCATGTATTCCTTGGAGATATTAATGCATGGATGTACAATATATTGGCGGGTATCAATTATGACAAGAAGACCCCCGGTTTTCGCCATATTATCATAAAACCTTATTTTATCAAAAAGCTCAACTGGGTAGAAGCCGAATACAACTCGGCAGCAGGGCTAATCTCTTCGAAGTGGGAACGAAAAGGAGATTCGGTAATGCTTAAAGTACAGATTCCGATCAATACAACAGCGACATTGGACGTCTACGGAAAGAAAGCGGAAATAGGCTCAGGCTCACACGAATTCACATTCGACAGCAAGTGATAAAAGCGTCATTAGAGTTTTATTGAGTAAAAACATATTTTGTAAAAATAATTAAGATGAAGCAACTAAAATCTATACTTATCATCCTGCTACTGTTATTTGCAAATTCGATATATGCAAATGATGATGGGACATTGTCGTTGAATGGGAAATGGACGTTATCTTACTGGCAACAACCAGAAAAGCCTATTACCTCTCCGAATGAAATGAGAGGAGTTGCATTCAAACGAATACCGGCACATGTCCCCGGAAATGTCGAATTGGATTTATTAGCAGCCGGTTTGATAAAAGATCCTTCGATAGGGAATAATGTCAATGAATTGCGTAAATGGGAAGCCTATCAATGGTGCTATACAAAGACATTTAATGCGCAGAAACTCAAAGAGGGGCAACACTACCAACTCTATTTCGGGGGCATTGACTGCCTCGCGGATATATGGCTTAACGGGAAACACATAGGCAATGCCGAAAATATGATGATAGAGCATACTTTTGATGTTACAAATGAAATAAACATCGGAGAAAACAAGTTAGAAGTTATCATACGCTCGTCGGTCCTTGAAGGAAGCAAACATTTACTGGGAACACTCAGCATCGGTAATTTTCCTTCCGAAGAATCCATCTTTTTGCGCAAAGCGCCTCACATGTTCGGGTGGGATATACTACCCCGCTTGGTAAGTGCGGGATTGTGGCGCAATGTAGAATTGCGCACATTAGAACCTGCCCGAATAAAAGATGTGAATTATATGGTAGCCAATATCGATACAGCATCAAGAAATGTACATTTATTAATTGATGTACAAGTGAAACTACCCTTTGAAAAGTATGACAACACAAAAGCGATATTCACCCTTACCCGAAAAGGAAAAGAAGTTTATAAAAATTCTGTCAACGTGGTTTCGCCAGCTTTCAGACACATCGTTGATCTCAAAAATGCTGATTTATGGTGGCCCAGAGGTTATGGCGATCCCGCTTTGTATACTGCGAAAGTTGAGCTTGAAGATGATAACGGAAAGATATGGGGAAGCAACACTCAACGAATAGGAATGAGGACCATTAAGTTGGACATGACAGATATAAACACTCCCGATAAACCCGGACAATTTTGTTTCATCGTAAATGGCGAACCAATTTTTATACATGGAACGAACTGGGTTCCGCTGGATGCGCTACATAGCCGCGACGATTCGTTGCTGGATGAATCTATCCGTATGGCTGTCGATTTGAATTGCAATATGATACGCTGCTGGGGAGGAAATGTAGTAGAAGACCATCGTTTCTTTGATTTGTGCGACGAAAATGGAATAATGGTATGGCAGGATTTCACCATGGGATGTACTTTTTATCCTCAGCGCTCTTCTTTCACCCAAACATTGGAGAATGAAATCATATCCATAGTATGCAAATTGCGTAACCATCCGTCTTTGGTTTTATGGTCGGGAAACAATGAAAACGACTGTGCCCTACGCTGGACTTTACAGCCTTTTAATATTGATCCTAACAAAGATGTGGTAAGCCGTAAAGTCATCCCCAATATTCTTTATGAATTTGATCCGACGCGCCCTTATCTACCCAGTTCGCCCTATTATAGTGAGTCGGTATACCAAAAAGGGAGTGCAGATGAGTACCTTCCGGAGAACCATTTATGGGGACCAAGAGGATATTACAAAGACAAATTTTATACGGATGCTACCTGTTGCTTTGTAAGTGAAATAGGTTATCATGGTTGTCCTAATCTAGAAAGTCTGAAGCGAATGATGACAAAAGAGGCTGTTTATCCATGGATAAAGAAGCATGATTGGAATGATGAGTGGGTGACAAAATCGGTTCGCCGCTTTTCTGTCTTGGGACCTACTTATGACAGAAACAATTTAATGATCAATCAAATAAACTTAGTATTCGGTAGTGTACCTTCGAAACTGGACGACTTTATTTTTGCATCGCAATCTGTTCAGGCTGAAGCGATGAAGTACTTCATAGAAATGTGGAGAGGAAAGAAATTTGATAATAAGACAGGAATAATATGGTGGAATTTAAGGGATGGATGGCCACTGATTTCTGATGCCGTAGTAGACTACTACAATTCTAAGAAAATGGCTTACTACTTTATCAGAAATGTTCAGAAAGACGTTTGCATACTAATGAATGACGCCCAAAATGGAGCATATCCTCTTATAGGAGTAAACGATACCAGAAATATGGCCCAAGGGGAGGTTTGCGTAACGGATATAGCATCGGGCGAAACGGTTTTTAAAGATAAGTTTAAAATCGCGGCAAACGATAAGACAGAGATAGCAAGGATTCCAGAAAAACAAGGACAAGGTATTTTGCTTATCCGATACAAAACAGGCAAACAAGATTTAACGAATCATTACCTCTACGGCAGACCTCCGTTTAAACTCGAGTACTACAAAAAGCTATTGAAACAAACAGAAATATATAATATAAAATAAAAAAGATATAGATGAAAGAACAATTATTAGGTATCGATATCGGGGGTACTAAATGTGCAATAACCTATGGAATTACAGAGAAGGGCTGCTTGACAATTGTCGATAAAAAAAGATTTGCGACAACAGATTTTGAAGAGACAATTGAAAACATCCTTTCTGAGATAGAAAAAATGATGGAAATTCATCATTTGAATTCAGTCAATACTAGAGGCATAGGTATTAGTTGCGGAGGCCCGTTGAATAGCGAAAAAGGTTTCGTGATGTCTCCTCCAAACCTGCCCGGTTGGGACAATATTCCAATTGTGTCTATAGTAGAAAAGAAGACAGGAATCAAGTGCGAGCTACAAAATGATGCAAACGCATGCGCTTTGGCCGAATGGAAGTTCGGGGCGGGCAAAGGGACCAAGAATATGGTTTTCTTAACTTTCGGCACCGGACTAGGAGCCGGACTGATTATGAATGGAACACTTTATACAGGGACTAACGATAATGCAGGCGAACTGGGGCACATCCGTTTATCGGAATTCGGACCGGTAGGATATGGGAAAAAAGGCTCATTTGAAGGTTTTGCTAGTGGAGGAGGAATTGCGCAATTGGCAAAAACATATATCACAGAGAAATATCAACTGGGGCAGAAGGTGGCTTGGTGTACCCTGCAAGACTTGGAACATATAACAGCTCAGAAAATAGCCGAAGAAGCCATAAAGGGTGACACTCTGGCACAAAGTATCTATGAAACATCGGCCATTTATCTGGGAAAAGGATTAGCTATTGTAATCGATATATTGAACCCTGAGGTGATTGTTATTGGAGGAATTTATACCCGGAATGAAGAATTCATGAAACCGATTATGCAAAAAATAATAGAGCAAGAAGCACTACATTGTGCCAACAATGTTTGTAAAATCAAACCAGCTTTGTTGGGCGAACAAATAGGCGACTACGCCGCTTTGTCCATAGCAGCCAGCTTAACCGTTTAACCTATTTATTATGGAGAATCTAATTAAATACAGTTTAAAAGAAGCACATTCTGAGTTGGAGAGTTTTTTGAAAGACGATACCACAGTAGACAATATAGCAAAAAGCGCTGCCATCTTTGCCGAGGCTCTACTATCGGAACATAAGATTATTTCGTGTGGCAATGGCGGTTCTTTATGTGATGCGACTCATTTTGCTGAAGAACTGACAGGAAGATACCGAGACAATCGAAAACCACTACCGGCAATTTCTATTAATGACCCGGCATATATTACCTGTGTGGGAAATGACTATTGTTTTGATGATATTTTTTCTCGATATGTAGAAGGCTTGGGAAATGAAGGAGATGTATTATTGGCAATAAGCACCAGTGGACATTCAAAAAACATATTGAATGCTGTAGTGCAAGCTCATAAACAGAAGATGAAAGTTATAGTACTGACTTCTGCAGGGACAAACGAATTGTCTCAGAATGCAGATATAGCGATATGTGCACCACCGGCCCCTCACTCCGATAGAATACAAGAAATTCATATAAAGGTCATACATATCCTGATTCAAGCCATTGAGCATGCAATTAATTTAAGAAATAAAGATTAATCTATAAAAGTATAGTTATGAAATCGATCAATATCAGTAAATTATTGTTTTGTCTGGTTTGCATATTTTTGTCAATATCGGCTTGCACTAATAGCAATGAAGTAGAAGATGATAATATCATTCCGACTGCCAAATGCGACACAGTATCTGTTTCGACATCGACTGGCGTACCTATTCGTAATATAGGCGTACAATTCGACCCTCTGTTTTTTACCCAAAATGTGACCCGAAATGATGGTTCAAAAGAAGCCGACTGGGATAATATTATCGTACCAAGGATAAAAAAGATGAAAATGCAACATTTTCGTGTAATGTTACTGCCCTATTGGTGGGAACCTATCAATGATAATGATAATCCTAACATTGCGGACATGAGCAAGTTCACATTCGATTCGCAAGAGATGCAAGGGCTATACAAGCTATTGGATGTAGCCCAAAACAACCAGATCAGCGTAACACTAGTTTTGTGGGGCTGCCCAACAAGCATGAATTTACTGTCTGGACTTTATAACGGACAACGCCACTTTCTTTGCGACGCAAGGTCTCAAAGCGTAAACCCAGGTTGGATAGCAGGAACAGACAAATACCAAGAATTTGCAGAAAGTTTCTCTACATTAACAAAATACCTGATAGAAACAAAAGGCTATACATGCATTGAAGAAATAACACCCTTCAACGAACCGGACAGTCATATAGCTAATTATGGAAGATTCATGTGGCAGGGAGATTACGAATCAATGGGATGGGCAGACACATACGCACCGATGGTGAAAGCATTGGATGCAAAATTTAAATCTGACGGCATAAGAAACAAAGTAAAATTTAATCTCTCGGATAATACGGAGAGTTCTTTCGGCTATCTTTCTTCTTGCGTATCGGCATTTACAAACAATGAAGCCGATTTATATAACAGTCATAAGTATGGATTGGGTTATGAAGCGCCCAACAAAGACTTTGTAGGATGGGAGAATCAAAATGTAAAGATATGTGGAAGCAAACAGCATTATGTAGGCGAATTTGGCTTCCCCGGTTATGGTTCGGCACGTCAATATGGCATTGACACCTATCAACGAGGAGTGCAACTGATTCGTGCAGCAATTAACTATTTGAATGCAGGAGCTTGTGGCGTAAGCTATTGGAGTTTACTAGATCAATATATGTTACGTTATGATTCTTATGATTCGATGCAACAATTAGGTTTGTGGAAATATGTAAAAGAAGCCTACGCGCAAGACAAGGACGTGTACGGAAGGATCAATTCAGATTACGAAGTTCGTCCTCAATACTATGCCTATGGTCTTCTCACCCGCTTTGTTCGCCCTGGCGATGAAGTGTATCCTCTTGCTTTCGACAATGAATTGATGGCGGGAGCAGGTTTCCTTAATACCACAGGAAAGTGGACTTATGTATTGGCAAATGGAATAGCTGACGTGGACAAGACAATCCATATAAACAACACTAAAAATAATAGTAATGGAAGTTATGCCGTATATAAATATTTAGAAGGACGCTTGCCAAAAGATGACAGCATGATAGAATCGACAGAAACCATTACAACTGACAAAACTGGCCTCCATTTAAAAGTCACTCGAAATGCAATTTATGTATTAGTTCAATTATAAACACAACATATCATGAAAAACAAAGTTTCACTGGTCAAGATACTCCCTGTGATGTTTGGGTTCTTTATTATGGGGTTCGTTGACATTATAGGAATGGCAACCAATTATGTCAAAAACGATTTTACAAATTTAAATGATACGACAGTAAATCTTATTTCCATATCTTGCTTCTTCTGGTTTTTGATACTTTCTATTCCAACAGGAATGCTAATGAACAAGATAGGGCGTAAAAATACGGTAACAATAAGTTTCGGATTCCACGTTCTTGCAATGTGCTTACCTATTATTTCATACAATTTCGTATCGGTATTGATTGCCTTTTCATTAGTTGGTATAGGTAATACTATTCTTCAAGTATCTCTTAATCCTCTAATAACAGACGTCGTTACAAACGAAAAATTATCAGGTACATTAACATTCGGACAATTTGTAAAAGCATTGAGTTCCTTTTTCGGTCCTATATTGACTGCATGGGTTGCAGGTAGCATATTGGGATGGAAAATGATATTTCCCATATATGCAGGATTATCTTTACTGGCATTGTTCTGGCTATATCTGACTCCTATACAAGAAAAAGTCCAAGAAAAAAAGAATGTTTCAATAAAGGTAACTCTTGACTTACTAAGAGACAAACATATTGTTGCATTTTTCATTGGAATATTAGTCCTGGTAGGAGTTGATGTAAGCATCAACATGACATTTCCTAAATTTTTGATGGAACGTTTTCACATGGAATTGACAAATGCAGGTATGGGCAACAGCGTCTATTTCTTTGCGCGTACATTGGGTGCGTTCTTGGGTGGTGTACTATTGATGAAATATTCGGAATCCAAATTCTTCATCGCAAGTGTCTGGATTGCTCTTTTGGGATTGGTCCTTATGATATTTGGAACAAGCCTCTGGTTTATATTGATATGTGTTGCCATTTTTGGTATCGGATATGCAAATCTATTCTCAATTATTTTTGCTCTCTCGCTAAAAAAGGCACCCAACAAGGCAAACGAAGTTTCTGCTTTGCTAATAGTCGGACTTTTTGGAGGAGCAATTCTCCCTCCAATTGTTGGATTAGTTACTGATACATTTCACACTCAACTAGCAGCAATCATTCTGTTAGCCATTGTGTGGATATATATGATTTGGTTGATGAAAAAAGTAAAAACTGCATAATGCGCTACTAAATGAATCACTATCTGCTAAAATATTCACTAATATTTCTTTTGTTACTATCTACTGCAAGTTCGATGTGTCTTGGCGCAATCCAAATGACAACAAAAATGACAAAACAAGTACCTAATATCGAACAATGGATACAAAAGCACTTTGCTAAAGGCAAAACACCTCCTTTCTCTTTTGTTTGTGATGGTAAATCGTCGAATGATTTCATCCGCAACTGGATATATTCTGAAAAACAAATACCAAGAAAAGAAGCCGATAAAATAGAGTATTTGTATACTTATTATAATCCGGCAAATAAGATGAAGGTTGAATGCACTGTTATCGGTTATCCCCGTTTTCATGCAGTAGAATGGGTTATGCATTTCACAAACACGGGAACACAAAATTCGCCTATAATAGAGCAAGTGAAAGTTATAGACTTGGCCATGCAATATCGTGCTAAAGGAGATTTCGATCTTCATTACTCGGAAGGGAATCATATAACAAAAGACGACTTTTGTCCACATTCTATCAAGTTGGATGTAGGAAAAGAGAAAAAGATGTTTTCTGAAGGAGGTCGTTCTTCACAAGGAGATTACTTGCCTTTTTTCAACATTGAATCAGCTTCAAACAAACAAGGTATAATACTTAGTATAGGATGGACAGGAAACTGGACTGCCAATTTGCTCGCAAAAGACCAAAATACAATATCCATGACATCGGGTATGAAAACAATGAGACTATATCTACAACCGAAAGAGAGTATTCGTACACCGAGTATCAGCCTGCTGTTTTGGGAAGGAGATAATAGAATCAGTGGACACAATAAATTCCGCCGCTTCGTTTTAGCTCATAAAAGCAGAAAGATCGATGGAAAGTTTGCCGAATATCCATTATCGAGCGGATTCAATTATCATGACCCTCAGCCTTGCCAAGAGTATTCAAGTTTAACATCAAATTATGCAATTGCAATGGTAAAACGATATATTCAATTTAATTTGAAGCCGGAAGTCTTTTGGCTAGATGCTGGTTGGAACACAGATGCATCTGATTATGAGCATGGAAAATCGTGGGCCAACACAGTGGGCAATTGGACAGTAGACTCGTTACGCTTTCCAAAGGGATTAAAACAGATAGCAGATGTAATACACAAGAACGGTTCAAAATTCATGGTGTGGTTTGAACCGGAAAGAGTTATTAGGGGAACACAATGGGCTGTTGAACATCCCGATTGGATGCTTGATATTCCAAAACATGATAACAAAACCTATCTATTGTTTGATTTAGGCAATCCTGACGCTTGTAATTGGGTGTGCAAATATATAGGAGATATGCTCGAAGAAAATAATATAGATTATTATCGACAAGATTTCAATATGGAACCAGACGTATATTGGGCAGCAAATGATGAACCGGGGAGGATTGGAATGAGAGAAATACGTCATATTGAAGGTTTATATAAATTTTGGGATTACTTACTTTCGCGTTTTCCGAAATTGCTAATAGATAACTGTGCAAGCGGGGGAAGACGTATCGATTGGGAAACAATAGGAAGAAGTGCACCTCTTTGGAGAAGTGATTATTATCACTATTATGACACAGACGGACTTCAATGTCAAGCTTATGGGCTGAACTATTTTTTACCCTTACATGGAACGGGTACCGTCCAAACAGATCCTTATTCTTTCCGGTCGAGCTTGAGTACAGCACTTATCTACAATTGGAAAATAACAACAAAAAGCTCATCTATTACCGAGATGCAGGGTTGTTTGAAAGAATATAAAGAAGTAAGGCCCTACTATTACGAAGATTATTATCCACTGACAGGTATTGAAGACATCACCCGTAAAGATATTTGGCTAGCATACCAATTTCACCGTCCATCTGACGACAGCGGCATTATTTTAGCCTTCCGTCGTTCCGAATCTAAGACAAATGAAATATTGGTAAACATAACGAGTGTTAAAGACAACCAGAAATATCTTTTGACAAATCTAGATACTAAGGAAAGCCAGATCGTTTTGGGTAAAGAGTTGATTAAAGGTTTGAAACTAATACTTGAAAAACCACGCACCTCACTCCTATTGAAATATCAAAAATTAATACCATCTAAAGAATGAGAAAAAGACTAATTTATATACCAATACTACTCCTTTGTATTATCATAAAAGGCCAAAGTCAGACGATTACTCAAATCTCGCATAAAGCTTTGAATATTGAGCAATGGATTACTTCTCATTTCGCACAAAATACGGTTCCTCCTTTTTCGTTTGAATACGGTGGTAAATCATCACGTGAATTTATTCGCAAATGGAAATATTCTATATCAAAGTTAAAAAGCAATGATTCGAATGAAATTAAGTATCGCTTTAGCTATAGTGAACCTACCAGTGGGCTTTTGGTAACGTGTGAAGTTACAGGCTTTACGGATTATAATACGGTTGAATGGGTTTTGCATTTTACCAATTGTAGCACCACCAACTCCAAAGACATTGCTAATGTGCGAGTATCAGACATTACTTTTGAGTGCGAGAAAAGAGAACCGTTCTATTTGCATTATGCCAATGGAAGTAACGCCGAAAAAACAGATTTTGCTTCGCAATTAAAGACTCTTTCGGCAGGAGAGAGTTTTTATATGCGACCTGAAGGCGGACGTTCTTCTCAAACACGCTTTCCTTTTTTCAATATAGGATTCTCAGAAAAAGAAGGTGTCATGGCAGCTATAGGATGGACAGGAACGTGGTTTGCAGATATAAGATGCAAAGATTCGAAAAGCATTACACTCTACTCCGGCATAGAACACTTAAAAACATATCTCTACCCAAAAGAAAGTATTCGAACTTCAAGTATATGCTTACTATTTTGGAAAGGAAAAAGCCGTATGGAAGGGCATAACCAATTCAGGCGTTTTATTCTTGCACATCACACATGGAAAATAAATGGAAAACCTACAGTATATCCGATTTCGACAAGTTTCAATTATGGAGATCCGACTCCTTGTAATGAATACACTTGCCTCACATCAGACTATGCTATTGCAATGGTGAAAAGGTACGAACAATTTAAAATAGTTCCGGACGTCTTTTGGCTTGATGCAGGTTGGTACAACCATTCTGCCGACATTATAAATAACAAGAACTGGGCCAATACAGTAGGAAATTGGAGCGTCGATTCGATCAGGTTTCCACAAGGTCTACGGCCCATAGCAGATGAAGTTCACCGCGTCGGTGCTAAATTCATGCTTTGGTTTGAACCGGAAAGAGTAATGAAAGACTCAGAATGGGCCATAAAATATCCACAATGGATGTTGGATGCAAGAGGAAACATAAAGAGTTCGGATAAAGATAATAAGCACGATTCTTTTTTATTCAATTTGGGAAACCCTGAAGCTTGTAAATGGCTATGCAAATATATCGGAGATTTTATGCAGAATAATGGAGTAGATTATTATCGTCAAGATTTCAATATTGAACCGGAAGGATTCTGGAGGGCAAATGATAAACCGGGAAGAGAAGGAATATGTGAAATAAAATATATCGAAGGACTTTATACTTTTTGGGAATATTTATTGAATCGTTTTCCAGGAATGTTAATAGATAATTGCGCCAGCGGTGGAAGAAGACTTGATTTGGAAAGTATTACTCGCAGTGCACCGATGTGGAGGACAGACTATAATTATGGAGAACCTATCGGTTATCAATGCCATACATACGGACTTGAGCTATACTTGCCGTTACACGGAACAGGGACCATAAGCACTGACAAATTTACTTTCCGCTCTAGCTTAGGAACTTCTATTATCTATAATTGGAAAATTACAGAGCCAGAGTTCTCTTTTGATGAAATGCGCAGATGCCAAAAAGAGTTCAAAGAACTCCGCCCCTATTTTTATGAAGATTTCTATCCATTAAGTGATACCAAGGACATTACTTCTGATGATATATGGCTAGCTTATCAGCTTAATCGCCATTCCGATGATAGTGGTTACATTGTAGCTTTTCGTCGGAAAAACAACAAAGATGATAAGTATATGGTTAGACTATCCGGCTTATATTCAAACAAGATTTATTTGCTTACAAATAAAGATACAGGAGAGTCTTTCAAAAAAACGGGAAAAGAATTGGCTAATGGACTAACATTAGATTTGCAACAGCCAGAAAGTAGTTTACTCATTAAATATCAAAGCAATTTATCCCAGCCGCCCCACAAGTTGACCGTTGGCCCTACCACAGGTGTTAAAATACGCACAATGGGAGTAGAATTGGATCCCCATTTCTTTGCTCAAAACATAACTCGAAATGATGGGTCCAAAGCTAAAGATTGGTATGATATCGTTGAAAAGCGTGTGAAAGAAATGGGCATTCAAAGTTTTAGGGTAATGGTCCAACCTCAATGGTATGAGCCACAAAATGATAACAACGACCCACAGAAAACGGATTGGGGCAAACTCACATTTGACAGTGCAGAGATGCAATCGCTATACAAAGTGCTGGACTTAGCCCAGAAATTAAATATTCAGGTTAATCTAACTCTTTGGGGAGCACCTTTGAAACACTTTTTAGCAGGGAATAATGAGGGTAATTGGATGGTTGCTCCTTCTGATTATGAGGAATGGAGTGAGAATTTTTCTGCTTTAATACAATATCTATTAAACGATAAACATTATACGTGCATTAAAGAAATAACGCCTGTTAATGAGCCCGATTGGTCATTTCTGATAAAAGGTAAAAGAGCTCCAACTGCTGCATACATAGAAATGTGTAAGACGTTAAATGAACGTTTCATAAAAGATGGTATTCGTAACAAGATACATTTCAACCTTTCAGATAATTCGGATGAAGGTATGGGAACACATAAATATTTAGCAGCATGTACAAGAGAGTTGTCCACAACCGCTGATATTTTCAATTCTCATACCTATATTTTCGGGTATGAGACGCCAAATTCTGTGATTAGAGACTGGGAACAAGAAAATTATCTACTAGCAAGATCAGCAGGGAAACAACATTTTGTAGGAGAATTTGGCGGAAATCAGTGTGTTGGAGCTACCAGACAAAAAGATATAAATTTATATGAGCGTGGTGTATTGATGTCTCGTATTGTAATTAACCTATTAAATGGAGGAGCTTGTGGAGTAAGTTATTGGAGTTTATTGGATCAATACTATGATCATAATGCATCGTATAATGATATGCAACAATTGGGATTGTGGAAATATGTAAAAAACGCATATTCATCTGACACCTGTTACAAAAACATCAAAGATGATTATGAAGTACGTCCCCAATATTATGCCTATTCTCTATTAACGAGATTTATTCTCCCTAACGCTGAAGTTTACCCAATCGCAACACCGGACGAATTCTTTGCTGGCAGTGCGATTAAAAATGAAGATGGGAAATGGATATATGTTTTTGCCAATTCAACAAACGAAGAAAAGAATATTGATATATCTAATGCTTATACTAACGTAAATGGAGTATATCAAGTTTTTCGATATGCAGTAAATGAATTACCTGATAAAGGTCAACAAATATTGCCAAACAAACAACCTCTTAAGGTAGCAAAAACAATTAACTATAAATTACCTCCCCACTCTGTAATTCTTTTTAAGCAAATATAACAACAACTATCTAATAAGCAATAATATGAAAACAAAAATCTATCTTTTGCTAATGCTTGGAATGATATTTCTTTTTAGCTGTTCCGATAATGATTCGTATGAGGCAGGCTTAGGAATATCGAATGTAATCCTCCCAAATGTCACAGAAGAATCACGTGGTACTGAAATTACTATAAAAGGTAATGGATTCTCTGATGACGATGTATTAGCTCTTTCGTCGGTCTCAAGCGGGACTGAAAAATCACTCTTTTTAGAGACACGTGCAGTAACCGATTCTACGATTACTGTTCTTTATCCGACTACGGCAACCAAAGATTATTATGGCGTCGTACTTGTACGTAAAAATAAGATGCGCCGATTAGGCATTATTTACAGTGTTCTCGGAAAAATGCCAGACGAGAATTTACGTAACGCTATATCGGAATTATATCCCAATCTTTTTGTAGGAGATAGAATATTAGGAAGTGCCAAAGAAATATCTTTTAAAGACGGAACCCTAGATATTAGTGGGAAAAACATTTCCTCACTAGATGGTTTAGAATATTTTCCTACTATCACAAACCTTAATTGTAGTGATAATAATATCAGCGAAATACCTAAAGCTATTTTAAGTAAGCTTGTGAATCTCACCGCTGAGAAAGCTGGTCTTAAAACATTAGTATTGGGGACAAAAGATGCATCTAATCAGTCAATGGTGAGCTTAAATGTTGATGGCAATACAAATCTAACCGATATTGATTTATATTACACTTACGCTATTACCAAATTTTCTGCTCAGAATTGTGGGTTAGTCAATTTGGATATCCGCAACTATCACAGTATTTATGGCGGTTGTCTTAATTACAACGGAAATGATTTCAAATTCACCTTTACAGATAACACGGATAAAACAAGAACCCTAAAACTGGAATCTTGGTGGATGGATAGTTATTATGCACACAGCGGTCCTGTTGTTGATGCCCTCAACAAAGGTGTAACACTCGAATGTTATGATTGGTTGCACAATTACGGGGGACACTATTATAGCAATGGGAATTATCAAAAAACGATGACCAAGTATGCTGAAGTACCCGATGCGAATTTGAGAAACGCATTAAAGTCTCTAGTTCCGGACGTGTTCAACGGTGATAATGTAATTACACAAGCTGCTCTAGTTTCTCAAACTCTTAAAAAATTAGGAACTTTAGATTTAAGTAATAAAGGAATAAAGTCGTTAGAAGGGTTGCAATATTTTTGTGGATATAAAACTCTTATACTTGATGGTAACAATCTCGGGAATGTTGAACTAAGTAGATATGTAATAAGTACGAGTTATACTGAAAGCGACGTAGATGAAAAAGGCGTTCAACACGTGAGTGCTAAAAATGCAGGCCTAACAAAATTTGTAGCTGGTGATCAATATACATTCTACACTTTGAATCTTAGTAATAATCCTAATCTTTCGTATATAGATATCGGAAGATGTCGTGGATTAACGGATTTTGATGCTTCCGGATGCAATTTGGAATATTTGGATATCCGAGAACTAGCAGACCAGTACACCAGACTCGCTAGTGACGCGAATAGAGTAAAATTCACCTTTTCATCCGACACGTCTAAAAGTAGGAAACTTCTTGGAGAAGAGTGGTGGATAGATGGAAACTGGTCTGGTCAAAATCCTTGTATGACGGCTAAAAGTCAGGGGGTGCGCATCGATTGCTATGACTATTTGGATACAAACAAAAATGTCATTACGAAGTCATACAATTAATAAAATAAATTTAATATTATGATAGTTATGAGAAAATTTAATTGGCTATATAGATACCTCCTTATCGCGGGTATTGGAATCTGTTTTCCTGCAATGAGCCATGCTTTGAATATTGTTCCCTCGACACTAGAACAACAGCAGAAGAAGATTATTGTATCAGGAGTTATAGTGGATGAATCGGGAGAGAGCCTGATTGGAGCTACAGTTATGGAAAAAGGGACAAAGAATGGCTCCCTTACTAACGTAGATGGACGTTTTTCTTTGAGTGTATCTCCAAATGCAATATTAGAAATTTCATATATCGGGTATCAGAAGACCGAAATAAAAGTTTCAAAACAGATGCGTATCGTACTTCATCCATCAGTAGCAAATTTGGATGAAGTAGTAGTTGTTGGTTATGGAACTCAAAAGAAAGTATCTGTTATTGGATCAGTAGCTTCAATAGATAGAAAAGATTTACTAAAATCATCTTCTCCAAACTTGAGTTCGGCATTAGCAGGGAAATTACCAGGATTAACGACGATCCAAACTTCTGGGGAACCTGGGAATGATAATGTGACCATGTATTTGCGTGGTGCTGCTACAACAAACGGAACATCTCCATTGATTATGGTTGATGGGGTTCAGACTGAAAGCATGCGTGCCATTGATCCTAACGAGATCGCTAATATCTCTATTTTGAAAGATGCTTCAGCTACTGCAGTATTTGGCGTACGCGGAGCCAACGGTGTTATAATGATCACGACAAGAAGAGGCGAAAAAGGGAACGCAAAAGTTAATGGAACAGTTGAATATAGTTTGCAACAGATGGCTTTTAAACCAGAGCGTCTTAACTCGTGGGATTGGGTAAGGCTACGCAATGAGGCTTTAATAAATGATGGTAATGCCGCCGAATTTGATGATGCAGCTATTGCCAAATACGACTCATGGAAGACAGGGAATCCTACAGATCCTAATTTTTATCCAAATAATAATTGGCAAAAAATTCTTTTTAGAAATTATGCCCCAATAACAAGAGCTAATATTAATGTATCGGGAGGTTCGGATAAACTGCAATATTTCGTAAGTGCCGGATATTTGTACCAAGGAGGTATGTTCAATGTTGAGCCAAAAGCAAAGTTAGGTTACGATCCACAATCGACATTGAATAGGTACAATGTGCGTTCCAACTTGGACTATAAGGTCAACAAATCGATAAAAGTTTCTTTAAATGCGTCTTCTTATATTGAAAAAGTAAACGGAACATGCATGGCTGCAAGTAATGGTTCAATAGATATGGCTACAATCTTTAATTATGCGCTAATATCGAGACCAACATCCATGTATCTTACCCCAGAAGGTGCTTATGCTACTGATGCGATACACACTTATCCCATTGCTGCGGGTTTATGCGTACAAGATCCTGCAAATAATCAACTTTCAGCATACCCACTCATTAACCGGTCCGGTTATCAACTCACGACTCGTTCTGGCATAGATTTAATGAGCGGTATAGATATTGATTTAGGGTTACTGACAAAAGGCCTTACCTTTAAAGGACAAGTTTCATTTAATTCGAGAGGGATAGGTAGCACAGTAGGAAGAGTAGCATACACCTATTATACTTATAAGACATTAGCTGATGGCTCTCACCTATTTCTTAATCGCCAATCAAGTCTTGAAGACGAAGACGGTCCAATATCAATTTCTAAATCGTCCAGCTCTTATTGGACGATGAATTTACAAGCCCAACTCAATTATAAACGTTCGTTTGGCAAAAACAACATTACCGGAATGTTTTTGGCTCAACGCGATATCAAAGAAGCGAACGCAACATCAGGAGATATGCTCCTTCCATATAATGTAATTGGCATTGCGGGTCGTGCAACATACGATTATGACAACCGTTATTTTGCAGAAGTAAATATAGGCTACAATGGATCAGAGCAATTTGCACCATCAAAGCGGTTCGGCTTCTTTCCTGCCGCTTCAATAGGTTGGTTGGTTTCAAACGAGAAATTTATGGAGCACAGCACTGCTATAACGAACCTTAAACTAAGAGCGTCTTGGGGTAAAGTCGGAAACGATTCTTTCGGTAATTCTCGCTTCTTATATTTAGATAATATCAGTGAAACGAGTGTCGCAACAAACGACGATCACAGCCAATGGCTTTCTCCAAGTCTAGGCTATTGGTCTAGAGGTGACGGATATGGATTAGGATACAAAATAGCTATTAATTATTATGGAAATAAAAATCTTACATGGGAAACAGCCGAAAAGCAGAATTATGGTTTTGATCTCTCATTGTTTAATGATTTGTCTTTTTCTTTTGACTATTTTATTGAAAATAGAAAGAACATTTTAATTAGCTCTGGAAATACTCCTTCTTTGATTGGCGTTTCTAGTACTGCTCTACCCTTACTGAATGACGGGAAAGTCCGTAATCATGGTTTTGAGATAACACTGGGCTACAAGAAACTATTCAAAAATGGTCTATTTGTTTCTGTCAATACAAATTTTAGTTATGCAAAAAACAAGGTATTAGAATACGACGAAGCTATTTTAAATAGTGAATATGCTTATAGGACACGCACAACGGGGTACTCTTTAGGTCAGAATTGGGGATATATCATTGACACACGAAAAGATATGAGTACAGGCAGAGATGGCACCGGATATTTTTATAGCAACGAGAGTATTGCCTTATCAGGACTCACCTACGAAGGAGTAGGTACTCCAAAGCCAGGAGACTTTATATACAAAGATCTTAATGGCGATAACAAAATCAATGATCGTGATAAGGCGCCCATTGGATATTCAAATTTACTTCCACGCATTAATTATGGAATTAATGTTTCCACCGCATGGAAGGGATTTGATCTTTCTATCTTATTTCAAGGTGTAGGAAAATATAGTAAATATTATTCTGGTAACGGCATTTTTGAGAGCAGCGGTAACTTCTTTAAGATGCATACCAATCGTTGGGAAGCAGAGCGCTATGCGAATGGTGAAAAAATATCTTACCCACGCCTTTCAAGTAGTAACGGGCCGAGTTTACAACCCAACACATTCTTTACGATGGATGCTTCTTATCTACGTCTAAAAAACTTGGAGATAGGATATACACTTCCTGAAAATGTCAGTAAAAAGATAGGTTCTTCAAGTATTCGCTTTTTCTTGAGTGGAGAAAACCTCTATACATGGGCCCATCTAAAGAATAGTGGTTTTGATCCTGAACAATCGAGCCAAACACAATATCCGACATTGCGCACTTATAACGCAGGGTTTAATATTACATTCTAACGCTAAAATAAAAGTAATATGAGAAATATATTTATTAGTATATGCATGCTCGTTTTTCTTTCCGCATTGAGTTCTTGCAATGGAGTTTTGGATGCAACTCCTGATGGAAGACTGACACTAGATCAAGTCTTTGCCGATCAAGATTTAACAAAAGCATATTTTAGTTCTTGCTTCAATAATCTTCCCAAAAAATCATTCCGTTATCATTCTTGGACTAACTATCCTGTTGCGCTAAGCGACGAAGCATGGGATTGTACAGAAGGATCAAATGCAGGATTCGCACATGCAGTTTCAGGAAACTGTACTACTACGGACTTCTATCTAGATGTTCGCAGATGGTTGGGAGATTCTTATTCTGAAGGCGGATATTGGGATATCTATTTTGAACAAATTCGTCTTATAAATACTTTTTTGAAACGTGCATCTTCTGCTGCAATTGATACGGAAGAAAACAGAGATCGATGGGTAGCCGAAGCGCATGTACTTCGTGCCTATTTTTATATGGAGTTATTAAAGTGGTATGGTCCTATTCCTATTACAAAAGAGCCTTTCAATCTTCAAGAGAATTTTTCGTCTTTAATACGGCCTACATTTAAAGAATGTGCCGATTTCATTATTGAAGATTGTGAAACAGCTCTAAAATCAAACAATTTGCCATGGAGGCTCACTACCAACAATGAAAGAAACCGTATGACTAAAGCTATTGCAGAAGCCATACGTTCAGAAGCAGCATTGTTTACGGCAAGTACTTTTAATAATAATGGACAAGATTATTGGGAATGGGCATATCAGATCCAAGAAGATTGTTTAAAGGACTTAGAAGCCAATGGATATGAATTATATACAAAATGTAATGATACAGAGAAATATTACAATAATGCATATATGGAATATTTCACTTTAAACAACTATATAGGAACTAATTCTAGCGATAAAGAAACCATTTGGCAAAGTACTGAAGGATATTGGCCGGATCCATACACCAATCCGTTATATGATATAGATGGAGCTCCCCTATTAGGCAATGCACAACTTACAGTTGTACCTTCTCAAGAGGCGGTTGATGCTTATGATATGCTAGCTACAGGGAAACCTATTCTTAATCTATCTAAGCCCTATAATGACGAGACCCATTTATCTCCGAACTATAATGCAAATAGTGGATATAATCCTACCAATCCGTATGCCGGCCGTGATCCTCGTTTCTATGCTACAATATTTTATAATCAGTCTCCTGTATTATTAGGAAAAGAATCGGCTACGGTTGAAACCTTTGTCGGAGGAAATAGTGAAATTAGATCTAGTGGAAATCAAAATACACGTACCGGATATTATTTAAGAAAAAGAATGGTAAACGGCAATTGTAAAGCTGCTGGCGTAGCAGGATATGATGGGCGGTTTCGCTTTTATCGCCTCGGTAAAATATATTTAAATGTAGCAGAGGCAGCAATTGAAGCCGGACATATAGAAAGAGGACTTGCTTTAATTAATACTATTCGCCATCGCGCCGGTTTCGCCCCATCAGTAGACTTATCAACCACAAACCAAGACGAGGCTCGCTTAATGGCAAGACACGAACGGCAAGTAGAATTGGCCTTTGAGGAGGATAGATATTTTGACACAAGACGTTGGACAAAAGCCAATGAAAACATGACAAATGAAAAATTCTGCACAGGCATGTATATTACAAAAAACAATGATGGTTCATTTAGCTATAAAAGATTTATTCTAGGCTCAGGATCGGACGGGAAAACTCCAAGCAAAATGAGCTATGAGAGCAAATGGCATCTATATCCTATCCCATCAAGTGAAGCAGCAATATTAGAAGGTAAAACTGGTAAATCTTGGCAAAATACAGGATGGTAAACATAAAAAAAATAAACATGAAAAGAATAATCATACTTTTGTGCCTCATCTGCTTATTTTTAGATAACGGGTTATGTCAAGCACAAATAAAGAAAGTCGTATCGGGTGTAGTACGAGATGAAAATAGCCAACCCATCAGCGGGGCAATCATCTCCATACCAAATAAAGATGAATATACTACAAGTACGGACATTGAAGGAAAGTTCTTATTAGAAATTCCAAAAGAAGAAAATATATTAATTTGTCACTTTATAGGGTATAGAAACCAATCTATAAAGGTTATCGCAGGACATACTATAGAAATAAATCTAAAGCTAGATATTGCTGCACAAGATGCCCTTTTAAATGTTGCTTTGCTACAAACAGAAAAAAGAAGCGGCTATACAGGTGCAGTATCAACAGTAAGAGAAGACGAGCTTACAAAATCACCTACAGCTGGATTTACAGCTTCTCTTACAGGGCGATTGGCTGGCTTAACGAGTATTTCATCGACTAGTACTCCTGGAAATGATGCTCCTCTACTATATATCCGTGGTTTAAATTCAATGAATGGGAATACCCCCTTAGTTGTATTGGATGGAATACCTTCTCCTTTATTTGATATGAATACTTTATCGGCATATAGTATCGAGTCTGTATCTATTCTGAAAGATGCGGCATCAAAAGCTCTGTATGGGCCTCGTGCTTCTTCAGGCGTAATACTTATTACTACAAAGCACGGTCAGTTGGGACGCACAAAAGTTAATGTCAATATGGATTTTGCCATTCAGCAAGCAACTCAAAAGCCTAAGACTGTAAATTCCTATCAATATGCCAGACTACGTAATCAAGCTTTAATTAATGATGGAAATAACCCTTTATATACATTATATGATGAAGCTGGTTATGCTGATGGTTCTCTGCCAAACACCAATTGGTATAATATGTTTATGAATAATATAGCCTCCATGCAACGCTTCAACTTGAATATAAGTGGTGGTAATAACAAAGTGAAATATCTTATTAATGCTGGGTACATGCACCAAAACAGCTTAGTTGATGCCGAAAAGCAAGAGAAATACAACCCGGCACTTAAATTACATCGATTCAATATCACATCAAATATCGATGTAGCGTTGCATCGTTATTTAAGTTGCTATCTTAATACGAATATAAGTATTGATCGGTTGAATCAAGGATATTATGGAATAGAAGCAATAATGAGCAATCTCTTTAATATGCCTCCCACCATTGCCGGACCAATGACTAAAGATGGGAAAATTATCACGACCGAATATAACGAAAATCCCTCTTTTGGAATGATCAATAAATCAGGATATACTCATACAACAAGTATCAATCTGAACGTTGCTTATGGAATGAAATTGAATTTAGATTTTTTGATCAAAGGATTAAGCACGAAAGGTATTATTGGGTATGAAGCAAATTATAGTGGCAATATTTATGGATCAACTGATTACCCCCGATATTCTCCAGATGGGAACTCTTTATTTGGGACTCATACTCAGTTGCCATTAAGTCTAACAAAGAATTCAGATATGCGCTATTTTATGAATTTTCAAGGTTTCATCAATTATGACAGAGTTTTTGGTCGCAAACATGAAGTCAATACTTTTATCTGCTATTTCAATGAAGATATGATGAAGAATGGCGATTTGCCTTATGACCGCTTATCTCTCATTGGTCACGCCAAGTATGGATATGACTCTCGCTATTATATTCAAGGAGATTTTTCGTATGACGGGACAGAACAATTTAAGCCCAAACATCGTTTTAAATTCTCCCCCACTCTATCCGCTGCATGGATAGCTTCCAACGAGAATTTTCTAAAAAAGATCAACGGGCTCAATTTCCTAAAGTTGAGAGCATCTGTCGGTTGGCTGGCAAATGATCAGATATCAAATGCCCGTTTCTTATATTCTACAGATGTTAGATATGGTTTATCGGGCTATTTACTAAGTAATTATTATGCCGCTCATACGATAGAAGGACAACAGGGTAATCCGTCCATCTTTTATGAAAAATCCTTTCAACAAAATTATGGCCTTGATCTAACTCTTTTTAATTCATTAAGCCTTTCTTTCGATTATTGGTATGTTAAACAAAGTGGCATGGCACTACAAGACACTAGTATATCTTTGTCACAAGGTATCAGCTCTTCATATCTACCCTACGAGAACTTAGGCAAAATGAACAACAAAGGTTTCGATATGGAAATCTCTTATACTAAAAAACTATCTTTCGGATTGGATATTGCATTCAAAGGAAATATAGGATACAACAAAAATAAACTCACAGATGCCAGAGAATTAAATCGCAAATCAAGCGGGTATTATTATCCCCATCGAAAAACCGGTTATTCTTTAGGACAGCAGTTTGGTTATCTTATCGATTATTCCAATGGCAACGGATATTACAATAGCCAACAAGCAATAGATAACAGCAAACTTTCATTTACTGGAGTTTCTCCACGAGTAGGAGATTTTGTATATAAAGATTTAAATAACGACGGAATTATTGACGAACGTGATCAAGCTCCGATGAAGGATGCAAAAACCCTGCCAACTATTTCTTATGGCACCTCTATTCAGCTCGGTTATAAAAATTTTGATTTATACGCTCAATTACAAGGGGTTTCCGGAACAGCAGCCTATTACAGCGGATGTGGCATTTTTGAAAACTTCGGACACGGAGTATATACAAATTTACACAAACAAGCATGGACAGCCGAAAGATATGCCAACAACGAAAAAATTACGTATCCGGCATTATCTACCGGTAATTCTTCCAGCTTACAAAACAATGAGTTCTTTTATTCAAAAAACAATTATCTAAGGCTAAAAAATGTAGCAATAGGCTATACGATACCTAAGAGTTTGACAAACAAAATGAAAATCGAAAAGATGAGATTTTATATCAGTGGAGAGAACTTGCTCACAACGACATCTCTTAAGTTTGACAATATTGACCCAGAACAGAAAGCCCTGAATGTATATCCTATTTATAGGACTTTCAGCATTGGCCTTAATTTGAATTTCTAAAAATTGAAGTTATGAAAAAGTTTTTATTAATATTTGGAGTTTTTTCTTTACTAATAGGCGGGACTCTTATTTGTGGATGTACTAGCATTGAAGATCATCCTGACGGTCGTACAGATTATAGTGACTTATTTACTACAAACCGTAAAACATATGCATATATGAACCATTGTTACGAATGGATTCTAGACCATGGAATGAACTACAATTATGCTATGTTGGCTGGATGTAGCGACGAAGCAAAAGATGCATGGGAAGTCGAAAATGGTATAACCCGCAAATGGAATGAAGGGCAATTGACTCCTTTTAATAATCCTTTGGAAGATATTACAGGAAATCCGGAAAACTATAGCCATTATTATCAAGCAATTAAGACTTGCAACATATTCTTGGAAAACATCGGAAAAGCGAATGTTTACACTAATGATATTCGTAATAGTTTCAAAGCACAAGTACTCACATTGCGTGCATTTTATTATTTGCAACTCATCAAACGCTTTGGAGGTGTCCCTATTGTTAATACAACCGATTATGATTATTCAAAAGCCAAAAGAGGAACTTTTGGAGAATGCGCTCGGCATATTCTTTCGGATTGTGATGCAGCAATCAATATAGCAGATGTAGAAGAATGGGGATGGCGAACTCTAGACAAAGAAAATTATAGACATGTTATGACCAAGGCCGTTTGTGAAGCCATACGTTCAGAAGTAGCTCTCTATGCGGCAAGCCCATTATTTAACGACGGAACAATGACATGGGCAGAAGCTGCCAATATTACAAAAGATGCTTTACAACAATGTTTAACCCATGGTTATGAACTCTATCAAATCAAGCCCAATTCTAATGATGGTTACTCTCCATATGACGTTTACTTTTATTCTCGTTCTGATTTACCTGTTGTAAATGATAAAGAAACGATTATGGAAGTTGGGCAAATGTATATGTGGAACTATGCTGGATTACCTATCACTAACGGACAAACGGATGCTGGAGCTTGCCCTTCTCAAGAATTAGTAGATTCTTATGAAACAATAGATGGAAAACCTATTTTAAATCTCGAGAAACCATACAATGACGGCAACCATTTAAGCCCCAATTACAATTCCGAAAATACATTGTATAACCCTTCAAATCCTTATGCCAACCGTGATCCACGATTAATGGCTTCTATCTATTACAATGGATCTAAAATCGATTTGCAAACAGGAGCAATTCTGTCTACCAAAGAAAATGGTAATTGTGCTTTGAATGTTCAAAACACAAATCCTCGATATACTTGTACAGGATATTATACCCGCAAATTTGCAAATTATAAATCAGGAATATCTGGCAATTTGGATGGATACTTTAAGGAATTCCATCTTTCCGAACTATATCTAAATTATGCAGAAGCAGCCAATGAAGCATCGTCTACAAATTACGCACCAAATGAAGCAGTTGATGCTATTAATGCCATACGAAGAAGAGTAGGTATGCCAGATATACCCTACGGTTTAACAACTGCTCAATTCCGTTTACGAATCAGAAATGAGCGAAGGGTAGAATTAGCTTTTGAAGAACATCGTTTCTTTGATGTACGCCGCTGGAATATTTTAGATCAAACAGACAAAGTAATCACTGGAATGAAAGCTGATGGCACACGTTTTGTAGTAGATAATGAAAGAAAAGCTTATACAAACAAATTTCTACTATTCCCTCTTCCGGCCGATGAAGCTATTCGCTTATATAATTCTTCTGGAATGAACAGTCAGAACCCGGGATGGTAAATTAAAATAATACTAACAATGAAAAAAAGTCTACTAACAGTATCTTTTATTTTAATTTCTATCTTTGCAGCATATTCTTCAAATAGTTCGAGTTCAAAGGTTGAGTTAAAATTTCTCCAACTTAACCTTTGGGTGGAATGTACCCATGTAGTTGATGCACCCAACTATTTGATAGAACAGATTGCATACGTACAACCGGATATAGCGACCTTTTGTGAACTTTACAAAAGCGATAACGACAATCCGGTTTTACCGGAGCTGATAAAAGCGTTAAAGAGCAAAGGTTTAACATACTATAGTGCACGGATTGATGGACGTGCAGTAATTTCAAAATATCCCATAATAGAGACAGAACGCGTCAATAAATGGATGTTCAAAGCCATAATTAAAGTACAGAATAAGAGACTCGCAATATACCCTGCCCATTCGGAATATCGTTGGTATTCTTGTTATTATCCTAGAGGATATAATGACGGTAGTACAAATTGGGATAAGCTTCCTGCCCCAATCACCAATGTGAATACAATCTTAAGCGTATGTGAGAAATCAGATAGGATCGCATCTATCAAAGATTTCATAAACGATGCTCAGAAAGAGTTGAAAAAAGGGTCGCTAGTCTTTTTTGCGGGAGATTTGAATGAGCCATCTTATATGGATTGGCAATCGGACACAAAAGACAAATACGACCATAATGGTTGTGTTGTTAACTGGGGCAGCTCAAAAGTATTAGTAACAAATGGATATAAAGATGCTTACCGTGTAGCCCATCCAAATGCTGTAAAATGTCCGGGATTTACTTTCCCCGCTGATAATAAAGCCGTTGATACAAAGAAATTAGCATGGGCATTTGATGCCGATGAACGAGAAAGGATAGATTTTGTCTATTACTACCCAAACAATGATTTAAAAGTAAAGAAAGCACAGGTATTTGGTCCGGAAAGTTCTATTGTAAGAGGACAGCGCGTAAAAGAACAAACAAGCGATTCGTTTATAAGACCACTTAATGATGAATGGCCAAGTGACCATAAGGGGGTTTTAATCACTTTTACCTTAAAAAAATAAATAAGCGCTAATAAAAATAAGCTACCAGCTAAATACATATTGAATCATTCAATAATCCTCTAAAGATTATCATGACTTTACAATCAAATAATCTTTAGGGGATTATTATTAAAATTATTTAGAGCCGCTATATTTTTCCCATAAGTGTAGCAGCAAAGATCTCTGTGAACATTCCCCCCAATATTTCAAAATCCTTGAAGAAGATTAGAGCTGAGGATTTAGAGGTAAAGCACCTCAGGAGCCTTAGTATTTTTTTTGTAAACTACAGGATTAAAAAAACAAACGTATGTCACTGCCATAACTAACGCATGTTACTGCGGTAACTAACAGAAGTTATCCTAACAACTAACGTTAGTTTCGTCAACAACATCCGTTAGTTACCGCTGCGACATACGGTTGATTTTTGCAAGGTAAAATAAGGCCGCAGTCGCCGTTGTCGTATGTTAGTTTTTTCGGTGACGTCCTTAAGTTTTCCAAAAAACTAACATACGACAACATTTTTAGGAGCATACGACGTTTTGAAAGGATAAAGACAATACCGATTTGTTGAAGTCGTCGATTCTTACTGATACTATTTTAACCATACCTAAGAGACACTTTTTGATGCGCGGAATCGAAGCTTTGTTTTCGAAAAATGATAAGGACGAACACAAAAATTCATAAGGACGAAAATAAATGTTTATACTTACAAACTTTCATTTTCGTCCTTATGAATTTCTCACTGTCTATCAACGAATTACATTCGATATATTTATGTTTTAGTCTGATTCGAGTTATATTCGAACGGTGAAACAATAGCAAGAATAGTGGTCTAAAAGGGCCTGTGGCTTAGGTTCGGATAAGAAAGTATCAGAACATTTGGGAATATTCACCTTGAAATACGTCCTGAAAATGAAATGTACACAAAGGATTGTATCATCGCTTGTTTTTGTGTCAATGGGATGAGCAGTCCAACTATTTACATAGAGATAAGGCAACATCTATATGACTGTTCATAGATTCTTTTTCCTGTAAAACAATCATTTTTTTGAACCTTTGTCACTTCCGTATGACACATCACTTAGTCCCCTAGATTTTACTGGTGAATCGCGATTTGATTAAGAATTGAAAGATTCAAAAAAAAGGTCGTCCGATATTGGACGACCTTTTTAATATAAGTGTATAGATTTATTCTATTTAGCTTCTTCAGCAGCAGGTGCTTCAGCTGGAGCCTCTTCTTGTACAGGAGCTTCTTCTTTTACTTCTTCTACAGAAGGAGTTTCAGCTTCTGATACACTAACTTCTTCAGTTCCGACTGCCTTCTTAGAACGACGACGGCTACGTGTAGCTTTCTTAGCAACACCTTTCGCCATCTTTTCATCATAATCAACAAGTTCGATAAAACACATTGACGCATTATCGCCTAAACGATGAACGGTTTTGATGATACGTGTATATCCACCGGGGCGATCTGCAATTTTGACAGAAATCTCTTTGAATAATTCCGTAACAGCAATTTTATCTTGTAAGCTGCTGAATACTACACGACGAGAATTGGTTGTATCACTTTTGGACTTTGTAAGCAAAGGTTCTATAAACTTCTTTAAAGCTTTAGCCTTTGCAACGGTCGTAGTGATTCTTTTGTGCTTGATCAACGAAGAAGCCATGTTAGAAAGCATAGCTTCTCTGTGGGAAGCAGTACGACCGAGGTGATTGAATTTCTTATTATGTCTCATTTTTATTATTTATCTAATTTGTATTTAGAAATATCGGTTCCGAACGACAGATTCAGACTCTCCAGCAAATCATCAAGCTCGGTGAGCGATTTCTTTCCGAAATTTCGGAACTTCAGCAAATCCGTCCGATTAAATTGAATCAAATCGCCTAATGTTTCTACATCGGCTGCTTTCAAACAATTGAGAGCACGAACCGAGAGATCCATATCGACCAACTTGGTCTTCAATAATTGACGCATGTGCAGAACTTCTTCATCAAATTCTTCATTGCCTTCACCATCAGCATTCTCCAATGTAATTTTCTCATCAGAGAACAACATAAAGTGATGAATCAAAGCTTTGGCTGCTTCTTTCAAAGCATCTTTCGGATGAACGGAACCATCTGTAGTAATTTCAAGAATTAATTTCTCGTAATCGGTTTTTTGTTCAACACGATAATTCTCAATAGTATATTTCACCTTAACAATTGGCGTATATATAGAATCGATAGCTATCGTATTGGTATCAGTACAAAACTGACGATTTTCGTCAGAAGGCACATATCCACGACCTTTATTAATGGCCAATTCCATCTGAATAGTGGCCTTCGGATCTAAATGACAAATAACCAATTCAGGATTTAACACTTCAAATCCAGTTAAATACTTCCCTATGTCACCTGCTTTGAATTCTGTTGAATTCTTGACGGTTATACTGACTTTTTCGTTTTCGGTATCCTCAACGACTTGTTTCAGTCTTACTTTCTTTAGGTTTAATATAATATTGGTGACATCCTCCTTCACTCCGGGAACACTTGCAAATTCATGTTCAACGCCTTCAATCTTGATAGTGTTGATTGCAAATCCTTCCAAAGATGAAAGAAGCATACGGCGCAAGGCATTACCAATAGTTATACCAAAACCAGGTTCCAACGGACGGAATTCAAATTTACCATACTTTGGATCCGCTTCCAACATTAAAACTTTTTCAGGTTTTTGAAATGCTAATATCGCCATGAAATTAATTATTATTTAGAATACAATTCAACGATCAAATGTTCTTTAATGTTCTCAGGAATGTCAGTTCTTTCAGGGACATGTAACAACTTGCCCACTTTAGAATTTTCATCCCATTCCAACCAAGGATATTTGCTGTGATTAAACCCAGCAAGTGCGTTTGCGATTACCTCCAAAGACTTGGCTTTCTCACGAACACCGACCAATTGACCGGGCTTTACTGAATAAGAAGGAATATTTAGGACTTTTCCATCAACAGTAATATGTTTGTGACTTACCAACTGACGTGCAGCAGCACGAGTAGGAGCAATGCCCAAACGAAATACGACATTATCGAGACGGTTTTCGAGCAACTGAAGAAGAACCTCACCGGTTACACCTTTAGAAGCTTCGGCCTTAACAAATAAGTTACGGAACTGTTTCTCTAATACGCCATAAGTATATTTTGCTTTTTGTTTCTCACGAAGCTGAACACCATATTCGGATGTTTTTCTCTTGCGTGAATTTCCATGTTGTCCAGGAGGATAATTTTTCTTCGATAATACCTTATCAGCTCCAAAAATACCTTCACCGAACTTACGTGCAATTTTGGTTTTAGGACCAGTATATCTAGCCATTTTCTATAATTTTTTAATTTGTTTTCGAGACAGCCTTAACCGTTGCAGCCGCGATTGCAGAGAGAATATAAATGCAATCCTATTTTTAACGACATTAAAGCCTGTCTTTTGTATAAAGGTAAATATTAAACTCTACGTCTTTTCGGAGGACGGCATCCATTATGAGGAAGTGGTGTAACATCAATAATTTCAGTTACCTCAATACCGGCTCCATGTATTGTTCTGATAGCAGACTCACGACCGTTTCCAGGACCTTTTACATAAGCTTTTACCTTTCTCAGACCAAGATCGTATGCTATCTTAGCACAATCTTGAGCAGCCATTTGGGCTGCATACGGGGTGTTCTTTTTAGAACCTCTGAATCCCATTTTACCAGCAGAAGACCATGAGATGATCTGCCCTTCACTATTTGCAAGAGAAACAATAATATTATTGAAAGACGAATGAACATGTAATTGTCCGTTAGCATCGATCTTTACATTTCTCTTTTTTGCTGCAACTGCTTTTTTTGCCATATCAATAATTATTATTTAGTAGCTTTCTTCTTGTTAGCAACGGTCTTCTTGCGACCCTTACGAGTACGAGCATTGTTTTTTGTGCTCTGTCCACGTACTGGTAAACCCACACGATGACGAACCCCACGATAGCAACCGACATCCATCAGACGTTTAATATTCATCTGAATTTCAGAACGAAGATCACCTTCCACTTTAATATTGTTACCAATGATTTCACGAATCTTTGCTGCTTGATCATCAGTCCAATCCTTAACTTTGATATCTCTATCTATGCCAGCCTTATCTAAAATTTTGACGGCACCACTACGACCTATACCAAAAATATAGGTTAACGCAATCTCACCTCTCTTATTCTGAGGTAAATCTACACCAACTATTCTTATAGCCATATACTTTAATTATTTTTTTTCCAAAAATAATACTATCCCTGACGTTGTTTGAACTTGGGATTTTTCTTGTTAATTACATACAACGTACCATGACGTCTTACAATCTTGCACTCAGGGGTACGTTTTTTTAATGATGCTCTTACTTTCATATCTCGTTTTATTTATATCTAAATACAATTCTACCTTTCGATAAATCGTAAGGTGACATCTCGACTTTCACCTTATCACCCGGAAGAATTTTGATGTAATGCATCCGCATTTTCCCGGATATATGAGCAGTAATCTCATGTCCATTTTCCAATTCTACCCGAAACATTGCATTCGACAACGCTTCGACAATCACTCCATCTTGTTCTATTGCTGTTTGTTTAGCCATAAACTATATTGCTTTTTCTCCTAATACTTCTTCAACAAATTTGAATGATGACAAAATATCGGCTTTACCTTTTCTAATCGCAATCGTATGTTCAAAATGTGCAGCGCAGCTATGATCAACTGTACGCACTGTCCATCCATCACGTTCCATCACAATATGACGATCGCCTAAAGTTATCATCGGTTCTATAGCTATACATAATCCATTTTTCAAAAGGATACCGTTACCACGCTTTCCGTAGTTAGGGACCATTGGATCTTCGTGCATTTCTTTGCCAATACCATGACCCACAAATTCACGAACAACTCCAAAAGACTCATTCTCACAGTATTCTTGGATAGCACTTCCTATATCACCTAATCGCTTACCAGAGACCGCATTTTCAATTCCCTTATACAAAGCTTCTTTAGTAGTTTTCAAGAGATAAAGAACGCTATCACTAACTTCACCCACAGGAAATGTATATGCAGAATCGCCACAAAAGCCATTCATATACGTTCCACAATCTACAGAAACGATATCTCCATCTTCAAGAACTACATCACTCGGTATACCATGTACTACTTGTTCATTAACAGAAGTACAAATTGAAGCCGGAAACGAAGCCCCTTTAAAATTAGGGAACCCTTTAAAGGTAGGAGTCGCACCATTATCTCTAATGTACTCCTCCGCTACCTTATCAAGTTCTTTAGTGGTAACACCTGGCTTTATAACCTTCGCTAACTCAGCCAAGGTCTTACCCACTAGCAGATTACTCTGCCTTAATAGCTCTATTTCATCATCAGTTTTAAGAAATATCATCATCAAAAACGCTTAATAGGCTCCTCCCGAAAAGCGGCCTTTTATACGACCGGATTTAAGTAAGCCGTCATAGTGACGCATCATCAAATGACTTTCAATCTGTTGTAAAGTATCCAAAACAACACCGACAACAATCAACAAAGACGTTCCTCCAAAGAATTGAGCGAAAGCTTGTTTTACACCGAATATACCTGCAAACGCCGGCATTATGGCAATAAATGCCAAGAAAAATGATCCGGGTAAAGTTATACGCGACATAATGGAATCAATATAATCGGCTGTTTTCTTTCCCGGCTTAATTCCAGGAATAAAACCATTGTTCCTCTTCATATCTTCAGACATCTGAGTCGGATTAATCGTAATTGCGGTATAAAAATAAGTAAACAAAATAATTAATATCGCAAATACCAAATTATAAGGGAAGCTCGTATGATCGGTAAACTTCGTTAAAAGCCCACCGCCTTTGTTTCCTGTATATCCAATAAAGGAAATAGGAATGAACATTATTGCTTGCGCAAAAATGATAGGCATTACATTTGCAGCATATACCTTCAAAGGAATATATTGACGAGCACCACCATATTGCTTGCTGCCTACAATTTTCTTTGCATACTGTACCGGCACTTTACGAGTACCTTGCACAAGCAATATTGAAGCAGCAATAACCAGCAGCAGAATAATCATTTCAAAAAGGAACATTACAAGTCCACCTGTTTTATCTGTCATTCTAGACACAAGTTCCTGGAACAACGACTGAGGCAAACGAGCAATAATACCAACAAGGATGATAAAAGAAACACCATTACCTATGCCCTTATCAGTAATTCTTTCGCCGAGCCATAGTATGAACATACTACCTGCCGCTAAAATGATAGAAGAGGTAAATATGAAGACTGTCCAATCCAAACCCGGATCCAAAGAAGACCCAGCTTGATTGCGAAGATTTAGAAGATAAGAAGGAGCTTGAACCAACAAAATGGCTATCGTAAGATAGCGAGTATATTGATTCATTTTCCTTTGCCCACTTTCACCTTCACGCTGTAATTTTTGAAAATAAGGGACAGCTATACCCAACAACTGAATAACAATAGAGGCTGAGATATACGGCATAATTCCTAATGCAAAAATAGAAGCATTAGAAAATGCTCCGCCAGAGAACATATTCAATAAGGCCATAAGTCCTTCACTTGTTTGTTTATGCAACTGTGATAACATTGAAGGATTAATTCCTGGTAAAACCACAAAAGATCCTAAACGATAGATAGTAACAAACAACACAGTGATGAGAATGCGTTGACGCAAATCCTCAATCTTCCATATATTCTTTAGTGTTTCTATAACCTTTCTCATTGTATTAGAGTTTTATTGCAGAACCGCCTGCGGCTTCAATAGCAGCCTGAGCACCCTTAGAGAATGCGTTAGCTTCTACAGTTACTTTTGTTGTCAGTTTGCCATTTCCAAGAATTTTCACCAAATCACCTTTAGACATCGCGCCAAATGCTATAAAATCAGCTAAACCGATTTTCTCAGCTTGAGACTTTTCAACCATTTTTTGAATAACAGTCAAATTGATGGCTTTATATTCAACACGATTAATATTCTTGAAACCGAATTTAGGCAGACGACGTTGCAATGGCATCTGACCACCTTCAAAACCGATTTTCTTATGATAACCAGATCTTGATTTAGCGCCGTTACTACCTCTTGTTGAAGTTCCACCCAAGCCAGAACCCGCACCACGGCCAATTCTTTTTCTTATTTTAGTAGAACCTGCAGCAGGTTTTAAATTACTTAAATCCATATCGAAAATAATTTAATATTCAACAACTTATTACTTAATAATGGTAACCAAGTGCTTCACTTTTTCTACCATTCCAAGAACCGAAGGCGTATCTTCACGTTCAACTACATGATTAATTTTACGCAAACCTAATGTATCTAAAGTACGTTTCTGATCTTTAGGAGCCCCAATTCTACTTTTTGTCTGTTTAATCTTAATAATTGCCATATTATTGTTCCTCCTATCCTCTAAATACTTTTTCCATACTAATACCTCTATTCTGAGCAACAATTCTAGCATCGCGCATACTGCCCAACGCAACAATAGTTGCCTTTACCAAATTATGAGGATTCGATGAGCCCTTCGATTTAGCCAATACATCCGTTATACCTACGCTCTCCAAAACAGCACGCATAGCACCACCAGCAACGACTCCTGTACCTTGAGATGCAGGTTTAATGAAAACCTCAGCACCGCCAAATTTTGCAACTTGTTCATGAGGCACCGTGCCTTTAACGACAGGTACACGAATAAGGTTTTTCTTAGCAGATTCTACACCCTTTGCAATAGCATCGGTTACTTCACCAGCCTTTCCTAAACCATATCCAATGACACCATCTCCATTACCAACAACTACAATGGCAGCGAAACTGAAAGTTCTACCACCCTTCGTTACTTTAGTAACACGATTAATAGCAACCAATCTATCGGTTAACTCTATGTCGTTCGAAACTTTTACTCGATTTAATTCAGCCATAATGATTAAAATTTAAGTCCGCCATTACGAGCAGCGTCAGCTACTTGTTTAATCCTTCCATGATACAAATAACCATTACGGTCAAATATTACACTAGAGACACCTGCTTCTTTGGCTTTTTGAGCAATTATTTCACCCACCTTTGCAGCTTGTTCAGCCTTAGGCATCTTTTCTGTAATAGCCAATGAAGAGGCAGAAGCAAGAGTTTTACCCTGCGTATCATCAATGATCTGAACGTAGATCTGCTTATTGCTTCTGAAAACGCTCATACGCGGACGTTCGGTAGTACCCGAAATCTTGTTGCGTACTCTATATTTAATTTTTATTCGTCTTTCTACTTTTGTTGTCATAACAATTACAATTTAACGTAAACTATTTAGCCGCAGCTGTCTTACCAGACTTTCTACGAATTTCTTCGCCAACAAATTTCATACCCTTACCCTTATACGGTTCAGGCATACGGAAAGAACGCAATTTTGCACAAATCTGACCAAGCAATTGCTTATCGCAAGACTCCAACTTTATGAGAGGGTTCTTATTTCTTTCCGATACTGTCTCAACTTTCACCTCAGGAGGCAATTGAATAAATATCGGGTGAGTATAGCCCAAAGCCAACTCTATAATATTCCCCTGATTAGATGCACGATAGCCGACGCCGACTAATTCCAGTTCTTTCTTGAAACCTTCAGAAACACCGACAACCATATTGTGAACTAACGCACGATAAAGTCCGTGAAATGCGTGAACTTGTTTGCTCACATTATCAGGACAAATAAAAGTAAGTTGTCCATTTTCATTCTTAACCTCAATAGAAGGGTCAACAAACTGACTTAATTCACCTTTTGGTCCCTTTACTGTAACGACATCGTTTTTAATGTCTACAGTAATACCAGCAGGTATATCGATGGGTAATTTTCCTATTCTTGACATTTCTAACTCCTCCTATTAATAAACATAACAAAGAACTTCACCACCAATTTTCAAATCAGCAGCCTCTTTATTTGTCATAACGCCTTTAGATGTAGAAATAATAGCTATACCTAAGCCGTTGATAACACGAGGCATATCTTTATATCCGGTATACTTACGTAAACCTGGAGAAGATACACGTAGCAACTTCTTAATAGCATTAACCTTATTAATAGGGTCATACTTCAAAGCTACTTTAATAGAACCTTGAGGTCCATCTTCTACAAACTTATAATTAAGAATGTAGCCTTTTTCAAAAAGGATCTTTGTAATCTCTTTTTTCAAATTCGAAGCAGGGATTTCCACAACTCTGTGCTTAGCCTGAATTGCGTTCCGAAGCCTCGTTAAATAATCTGCTATTGGATCTGTCATATATAAAATTTTAAATTAATCAGGACTATCCTGACAATATTTAGAAAAATTCTTCTACCAACTTGCCTTCTTAACACCTGGGATTAAACCATTAGAAGCCATTTCTCTGAACTGTATACGAGAAATTCCAAATTGGCGAATATAGCCCTTTGGACGTCCTGTTAACTTGCAACGATTATGCAAACGAACAGGAGAGGCATTACGAGGTATAGCTTGTAAACCTTCATAATCTCCTTTTTTCTTCAGTTCTGCTCTTTTTGCAGCATATTTGGCTACTAACTTGGCACGCTTAACTTCGCGGGCTTTCATTGATTCTTTTGCCATAACATCAATTCTTTTTAGCGTTTTTAAAAGGAAGACCAAATTCTTTCAGTAATTCATAACCCTCTTCATCTGTTTTAGCAGATGTTACGAAAGTAATATTCATACCTGCAACTTTAGTCACACTATCAATATTGATTTCGGGGAAAATAATCTGCTCTTGAATACCAAGAGTATAGTTTCCACGACCGTCAAGTTTGCTTTCAATACCCCTAAAGTCACGAACACGTGGCAACGCTACGCGTATCAATTTTTCAAGGAACTCATACATTCTATCACGGCGCAAAGTAACCATTACACCAATAGGCATTTTCTTACGCAACTTAAAGTTAGCGATATCCTTGCGCGAAACTGTCGCAACAGCCTTTTGACCTGTAATAGCACTTATTTCATTAATTGCCACTTCAATAATCTTCTTATCACCTGTTGCATCACCAAGACCTTGATTAATAACAATCTTTTTTAAGCAAGGTATCTGCATGGTAGAAGTATATTGAAACTTTGACTTCAACGCCGGAGCAATACGCTCATTATATTCTTGTTTTAGACTTGCAGTATTAGCCATTATTTGATCTCCTCTCCTGATTTTTTAGAATAGCGAACTGTAGCTCCATCAGAGCTTTTTCTTCTTCCAATTCTTGTAGGTTTACCACTTTTAGGATCCACAAGATTCAAATTAGAAATATGAATGGAAGCCTCCTTTTTAATAATCCCACCTTGAGGATTTTTTGCATTTGGCTTAGTGCTTTTCGAAACCATGTTGACACCTTCAACAATAGCACGACGTTCTTGAACAAGAACCTGCAATACATGTCCAGTATGCCCCTTATCTTCACCGGCGTTTACGTACACCGTATCGCCTTTCTTTATATGTAACTTACTACTCATCACTTAAATTTATTACAAAATTAAAGTACTTCAGGTGCAAGTGAAACAACTTTCATATTGGTAGCACGCAATTCACGTGCAACAGGACCGAAGATACGACTTCCTCTAATCTCGCTGGCATTGTTCAACAATACACAAGCATTATCATCAAATCTAATATAAGAACCGTCAGCACGACGAATCTCTTTTTTAGTACGTACGATCAAGGCCTTTGATACTGCACCTTTTTTAATATCACTCGAAGGGATAACACTCTTGATAGATACAACAATGATATCACCTACAGAAGCATAACGACGCCCTGTGCCACCTAAAACGCGGATACACAAAGCTTCTTTAGCTCCACTATTGTCACAAACGGTTAATCTTGATTCTACTTGTATCATAATTACTTAGCTTTTTCAATAATGTTAACCAATCTCCATCTCTTTGTTTTGCTCAAGGGACGAGTTTCCATAATGTGAACAGTATCACCAACATTGCATTCATTATTCTCGTCATGCACATGGTATTTCTTTGTCTTGCTGACAAATTTACCATAAATGGGATGTTTCTCCTTAAATTTGGTAGCAACTGTAACAGTTTTATCCATCTTATCGCTAATCACGATCCCATTTCTTTCTTTTCTTAATCTTCTTGCTTCCATCGAGATAATTATTTATTATTAAGTTCTCTTTGGCGTAATTCCGTTTTCATACGCGCAATCGACCTGCGTAATTGCTTAATTTGTGCAGGATTTTCCAACGGAGAAATCGAGTGGTTCAAAACCATCTGATTATAATTTGTCATCTCCGTATCTACTTTCTCGAGTAAGTCTTTCGTAGACAACTCTCTAATTTCTGCTATTTTCATAATCTATTACGCTTTACGATTCAGAACGTCAAAATCACGTCTTACTACGAACTTCGTTGTTATAGGAAGTTTCTGAGCAGCTAAACGCAAAGCCTCTTTTGCTATTTCAAAAGAAACGCCTTCGACTTCAATTAAAACCCTACCAGGTAGAACAGGTGCAACAAATCCCTCGGGACTACCTTTACCTTTACCCATACGAACATCTGCAGGTTTACGTGTAATTACCTTATCCGGAAATATACGAATCCAGATTTGTCCTTCACGCTGCATATATCTAGTTACAGCAACACGAGCAGCCTCTATTTGGCGACCAGTGATCCACTTTGCCCCCATTGCTTTGATACCAAAGGAACCAAAGGCTAGTTGATCACCTCTATGGGCAAAGCCCTTATTATTCTGACGGCCTTTCTGTTGTCTTCTGAATTTAGTCTTTTTTGGTTGTAACATAATTCCTAAAAATCAAATTCGATTACCGATTATTTTTCTTCCTTTTAAAGTTTCTTCCGCCGTTTCCACCATTGTTTCCACGCGAATTCTCTTTAGATTGAGTAAAGTTAGGAGCCAACTCACGCTTCCCATAAACTTCACCTCTACAAATCCATACTTTAACACCGAGCAAACCTACTTTTGTCAACGCCTCCGTTGAACAATAGTCTATATCTGCTCTAAAAGTATGCAAAGGAGTTCTACCTTCCTTATACATTTCAGAACGAGCCATTTCAGCTCCATTCAAACGTCCTGAAATCTGAACCTTAATACCTTCAGCGCCCATACGCATAGTGTTGGCGATAGCCATCTTTATGGCACGACGGTAAGCTATTTTACCTTCTACCTGGCGGGCTATATTATTGCCAACGTATGTAGCGTCGAGTTCCGGTCTTTTTACTTCAAAAATATTTATTTGAATATCTTTATCGGTAACAGATTTCAACTCTTCTTTAAGCTTGTCAACATCTTTACCACCCTTACCGATAATAAGACCGGGACGAGCTGTACAAATAGTGATTGTAACCAACTTAAGAGTACGCTCGATAACAATTCTTGAAACACTTGCCTTAGCAAGACGCGCATTCAAATATTTACGAATTTTGCTGTCTTCGAGCAAAGAATCACCATATTTTCTTCCGCCATACCAATTGGAATCCCAACCTCTGATAATTCCTAAACGGTTGCTTATTGGATTAACTTTCTGTCCCATCTACTCTAATTTTGTTCTTCGTTATTACTTTTAGAATCAACAAATAAAGTCACATGATTAGAACGTTTGCGAATTCTATATCCCCTTCCCTGTGGTGCTGGTCTCATTCTTTTCAGAGTAGAACCACAATCAACAAAAATCTTCGTTACAAACAATTCTCCATCTTCTGCTTTCCGTTCATTCTTGATTTCCCAGTTAGCAATTGCAGAGCGCAACAGCTTTTCAACTCTTTGAGCAGCTTCTTTCGAAGAATACTTTAATACTCCAAGAGCTCTATTCACCTCCATTCCACGAACCATATCCGCCACGAGGCGCATTTTACGAGGAGAAGTCGGGACATTGCGCAGTTTAGCAAAATACATGGTCTTAAGGCTTTCTTTCCTCTTGTTGGCCGATATTCTTTTTCTTTCTCCCATTATATTATTACTTTTTTATTCATAATAAATTATTAATCTTATCGCTTACCTGCATGGCCTCTAAAGGTACGCGTCGGAGCAAATTCACCCAACTTGTGACCAACCATGTTCTCAGTAATGTAAACAGGAATAAATTTATTCCCATTATGAACTGCAATAGTATGTCCTACAAAATCCGGAGAAATCATAGAAGCTCTTGCCCATGTTTTAACAACAACCTTCTTTCCGGATTCATTCATGCCAAGCACTTTCTTTTCAAGCTTAACATCGATATATGGACCTTTTTTTAATGATCGACTCATAATTTACTCAATTAATCAAATTACTTATTACTTCTCTCAATAATATACTTCCAACTCTGTTTTTTCGGAGCTCTTGTTTTAAGACCCTTAGCATACAGACCTGTCCGCGATCTAGGATGTCCACCAGAGGCACGTCCTTCACCACCACCCATTGGGTGATCAACAGGGTTCATTACGACACCACGGTTATGAGGACGACGACCAAACCAACGAGAACGTCCGGCTTTACCAGAACTTTCAAGAGCATGGTCAGAGTTGCCTACACTACCAATGGTAGCTTTACAAGTTGATAGTATCTTACGAAGTTCTCCCGAAGGTAACTTAATAACACAATAGCTTCCTTCACGAGATGTTAATTGAGCAAAATTACCAGCGGAACGTACCATAGCAGCTCCCTGACCGGGACGCAATTCAATGTTATGAATAACTGTACCAACTGGAATATTCTGAAGAGGAAGAGCATTACCTATCTCAGGTGCTGCACCTTCGCCAGACATTAATTTTGCACCTACCTGCAATCCATTAGGAGCAATGATATAACGTTTTTCACCATCAGCGTAAAACAACAAAGCAATACGAGCCGAACGATTCGGATCGTATTCAATGGTTTTAACAACTGCAGGAACACCGTCTTTGTTCCGCTTAAAATCAATCAGACGATAAGCCTTTTTGTGACCGCCACCTCTGTAACGAACTGTCATTTTACCGACATTGTTGCGACCACCCGTGGACCTCCTACTAACGATAAGAGACTTTTCTGGTACCTTAGCAGTAATTTCTTCAAAAGTACCAATAATCTTATGTCTTTGCCCAGGCGTTGTGGGCTTAAAACTACGTACTGCCATTTTTTTAAATATTGCTATAAAAATCTATAGTATCACCCTCTTTTAATGTGACTATTGCCTTTTTGTATGCATTAGTTCTTCCACTTATCAAACCCGCTTTTGTATAGCGGCTCTTACTTTTCCCAGCATACCGCATCGTATTGACGCTTAGGACTGTCACATTGTAGAGAGTTTCAACTTCTCTTTTAATTTCTAATTTATTGGCGTCAGGATTAACAACAAAACCGAATTGATGTTTCTTTTCAGTTATTGCTGTCATCTTCTCCGTAACCAACGGTTTAATAATAATTCCCATTATCTAAGCCTCCTCTTTCGTTAAATTTTTGTCGATAGCAGAAAGAGCACTTTCTGTCAAAACGAGGACTTTGGCATCCAATACTCTGTAAGTATTCATGCCAGAAATCTGTTGAACAGAAGCATTCTTAAGGTTACGAGCCGACAAATATACATTTTTATTTGATTCGGATAAGACTAAAAGCATTTTCCGATCAGAAACTTTAAGATTATTTATCATTTCAACGAAATCCTTTGTTTTAGGAGCCACAAAGTTGAAATCTTCAACAACAACAATTGCGTTATCTTTCGCTTTATAACTTAAAGCAGACTTACGAGCTAATGCTTTTACCTTCTTATTTAGTTTGAACGAATAATCTCTGGGTTTAGGACCAAAAACACGTGCACCACCAACTAAGACTGGAGAATTTATATCACCACGACGAGCACCGCCACCACCTTTCTGACGGCCAAGCTTTCTGGTAGAGCCACTCATCTCGCTTCTTTCTTTCGATTTATGAGTTCCTTGACGATTGTTCGCCATGAATTGCTTAACATCCAAATAGATAGCGTGGTCGTTAGGCTCAATTCCGAAGATAGATTCGTTTAACGTAACCTTTCTCCCGGTGTTTTCACCTTTTATATTTAATACGTCAACTTCCATTATTTCTGAATTAAAACGATTGAACCTTTGCAACCTGGAATAGAACCTTTGATAAGAAGGAGGTTATGATCCGCGATTACTTTTAATACTTTCAAATTTTGGACAGTAATTCTGTCACCACCAAGCTGTCCACCCATACGCATTCCTTTGAATACTTTCGCAGGGTAAGAACATGCACCAATAGAACCCGGTTTACGAGCACGGTTATGCTGACCATGAGTTGCCTGACCAACACCACCAAAACCATGTCTTTTAACTACACCTTGGAAACCTTTACCTTTAGAAGTTCCGACGACATCGACAAAATCTACACCATCAAACATTTCTACAGTAATAGAATCACCCAAGTTTAATTCTTTCTCAAAACTCTTGAACTCAACCAAGTGTCTCTTCGGCGTTACCCCAGCCTTTTTAAAATGACCAAGCAATGGTTTAGTTGTATGCTTCTCCTTATTGTCTTGGAAGCCCAACTGAACTGCAGCATAGCCGTCTTTTTCGACTGTTTTAATTTGAGTAACGACGCAAGGACCTGCTTCGATAACAGTGCATGGTACATTTTTACCATCGGCACTGAATACGGATGTCATTCCGATTTTCTTTCCTAATAATCCTGGCATTTCTCTAAATTTTAATATAACTAAACTTTAATTTCTACCTCTACACCACTCGGCAACTCTAGCTTCATCAACGCATCAACCGTCTTAGCCGTTGAGCTATAGATATCAATCAAGCGTTTGTACGAAGAAAGCTCAAATTGCTCTCTAGACTTTTTGTTAACGAATGTAGAACGGTTAACCGTTATAATCCGTTTGTGTGTTGGAAGAGGAATAGGACCACTAACAATGGCCCCTGTAGCCTTCACTGTTCTTACAATCTTCTCGGCAGATTTGTCTACCAAATTATGATCATAAGATTTCAATTTAATACGAATTTTCTGACTCATTCTAATTTGAATTATTAAACTTGTTTACTTAAAGAAGAACAGACATATTAAGAGTCATTCGCTAATACGCTGTTCTATCTTTTTATTTTATTTAAATTAAATCCACGCGGCCTTTAACCTCTTCAAGTACTGCCTTGGCAATAGAGGAAGATACTCTTGCATGATGAGAGTAGGACATCGAAGAAGTAGCACGGCCGGAAGTGATAGTACGCAATGCCGTTACATAACCAAACATTTCTGCCAACGGAACAATTGCTTTTACAATACGAGCACCAGAACGGCTAGATTCCATGCCTTCAACCTGACCTCTACGCTTATTCAAGTCCCCGATAACATCACCCATATTCTCTTCAGGCGTTACCACCTCAAGTTTCATCATAGGCTCCATCAAGACCGGACTTGCTTTAGCACATGCACTTTTATATGCATTCAAAGCACAGATCTCAAATGACAACTGGTCTGAGTCAACGGGATGGAAAGAACCATCAAGCAACTCAACCTTTATGGAGTCAAGCGGATAACCTGCAAGGATACCATTCTTCATCGCATTGGCGAAACCTTTCTGAACACAGGGGATAAATTCCTTAGGAACATTACCACCCTTCACCATATCAACAAATTGAAGTCCACCTTGCTTAAAGTCTTCATCAGCAGGACCTACATTAACAATAATATCAGCAAACTTACCACGACCACCTGTCTGTTTCTTATAAACTTCACGCAAATTGACCGTTTTGGTTATAGCTTCCTTATAGTTAACCTGTGGTTTACCTTGATTACACTCCACCTTAAACTCACGACGCAGACGATCAAGAATAATATCCAAGTGCAACTCACCCATACCCGAAATAACAGTCTGACCTGTCTGTTCATCAGTTCTAACTTGGAACGTAGGATCTTCTTCTGCCAACTTAGACAAGCCATTAGACAGTTTGTCCAAATCTTTTTGAGTTTTAGGCTCTACTGCAATGCCGATAACCGGTTCCGGAAAATCCATCGATTCCAAACGGATAGGTGCATCTTCATCACAAAGTGTATCACCTGTATGGATATCTTTGAAACCAACACCAGCGCCAATATCACCGGCTCCTACTACATCTACCGGATTCTCGTGATTCGAAAACATCTGGAACAAGCGAGAAACACGCTCTTTTTTCCTCGAACGAGAATTGTAAATATACGAACCGGATGCAATCTTACCAGAATAAACGCGGAAAAACACAAGACGACCGACATAGGGATCGGTTGCAATTTTGAACGCCAAAGCGCAAGTTTTTTCATCTTCATCCGGCTTACGATCTTCTTCTTCATCGGTATCAGGATTTGATCCTTTTACGTTAGGAGTATCTACCGGTGAGGGCAAGAATGCACAAACATAGTCGAGCAATGTCTGAACACCTTTATTTTTGAAAGAAGAGCCGCATAACATAGGAACCAACTCCATAGCCACAGTACCTTTGCGAATGGCACGAACCACATCTTCTTCTGTAATTTTCGAAGGATCGTCAAAATACTTCTCCATTACAACATCATCAAAATCAGCCGCTTTTTGCAGCATCTCGTCACGATATTGATTTGCAGATTCAACCAAGTCAGACGGAATTTCTTCAACATCATACTCAGCACCCATCGTTTCGTCATTCCAAACGATAGCTTTCATTTTGACAAGATCAACAACACCCTTAAAAGTTTCTTCTGCGCCAATTGGGATAACAATAGGACAAGGATTAGCTCCAAGAATAGCTTTCATCTGACGAACAACTTCAAAATAATCCGCACCCGAACGGTCCATCTTATTAACATAACCAATACGAGGTACATTATATTTATCTGCCTGGCGCCAAACAGTCTCAGACTGAGGCTCAACACCTCCAACTGCACAATATGTAGCAACAGCTCCATCAAGCACACGCAACGAACGCTCTACTTCAGCAGTAAAGTCGACGTGTCCCGGAGTGTCAATCAGATTTAGTTTATAGGTCTTATCATTCCATTTCCAATTACAGGTTGTAGCCGCAGAAGTAATCGTAATACCGCGTTCCTTCTCCTGAGCCATCCAGTCCATTGTGGCAGCTCCGTCATGCACCTCACCAATTTTGTGGGTCAAACCGGTATAATACAGAATACGTTCAGACGTAGTCGTCTTACCAGCATCAATGTGAGCCATGATACCGATATTACGCGTCAAGTTTAAATCTTGTTTTCCCATTATAATCCTTTTACTTTATAATCTTAATGTCATAATATCCAAAATGCTAGAATCTGAAATGCGCAAACGCACGGTTAGCCTCGGCCATTCTATGCATATCTTCTCTACGCTTGAACGAACCACCTTGCTCATTATACGCGTCAAGAATTTCGGCAGCTAATTTATCAGCCATCGACTTGCCACCTCTCTTACGAGCAAAAGCTATCATATTTTTCATTGAAACCGATTCTTTTCTATCTGGACGAATTTCTGTAGGAACTTGAAAAGTAGCACCACCTACACGGCGTGACTTAACCTCCACTTGCGGAGTAATATTATCCAATGCCTTTTTCCACACATCAAGTGCCGATTTCTCATCATTAGGAAGTTTTGCTTCCACCACTTTCATTGCAGCATAAAAAATTTCGTAAGAAACGTTTTTCTTACCATCATACATTAAATGATTAACAAATTTAGAAACCTTTTGATCATTATAAACCGGATCCGGAAGAATGATACGTTTTTTTGGTTTTGCTTTTCTCATTTTTTTTGAATTTAATGTTTTTGTTTTTGGTTGTCTAATCTAACGTCTTCAACTCCCACGCTCAGGAATTTACTCAACCCATCATAGCATTCCAATAAACTCAAACGAAATTGTTATTTATTACTATTATTTCTTTGCAGCTGCAGCTTTCGGACGCTTTGCACCATATTTTGAACGTCTCTGTAAACGGCCGGCTACACCAGCAGTATCAAGGGTACCACGAACGATGTGATAACGGACACCAGGAAGATCTTTCACACGACCGCCACGAACAAGCACAATAGAGTGTTCCTGAAGATTGTGACCTTCACCAGGGATATAAGAGTTAACCTCTTTTGAATTGGTCAAACGCACACGAGCGACCTTACGCATCGCTGAATTAGGTTTCTTAGGAGTGGTAGTATATACTCTCACACAGACACCACGTCTTTGAGGACAAGAATCCAAAGCAGGAGACTTGCTTTTGTCTACCAATACCTCACGGCCTTTTCTTACTAATTGTTGAATTGTAGGCATTTTAATTGTTTTTTATTATTATATTATGTTTATTTCTATTCAAAACAGTATATTTCGGGCTGCAAAGTTACAAAGAATATTTTATAAATCAATCGAATATATTACTTTTTTTCCAAATGTTCCTAAAAGCTATAAAGAAAACAAACGAAACGACAGGGAAAGCACCAAGGCTAATAATGAAGAGTTTAGCTCTCCAATAAAGAGAATTCTAGAAAAAACGACGTTTTGTCAGAAATATTCCCTACAAAAGGCATATTCATCATTTTAGGGTCTTCGTCGTCACAAGCAGAAGAAAAAATCAATACATCGCACATGCAATCCGACAAAAGACTATAAAATACACAAAGTTCATTGAAGAGAGGAAAACTTTCTTGCGCTAAACAAAATGCCCCTTTTGTAAGGGGCCATTTTTACACTTTTTGTGATAAGAGAAGAAATATAACAGGATCAGGCTGACCCAAAAGAAATACTAAATTACACAAGAATCAAAAGGTTAAATACTAAGATCCTAGGCTCATCAGTAAAAGTTAGGGGACTAAGTGGCATGGGTGAGTGTCTAGCGTGACAACGATGAAGTTCGAGGAACTTGAGAAGACATCAATGCCGACAGAAGCAGATATAAAAGCGTTTGTCGAGGGATTGTCGCATTTACTTATCCGCCTCCTTTTGTCGGGAATGAGCTGCTTGCCAAGATGGGTGGTAACACACTAGTCTGTGTATAAAATGGTTCATCAGCTATCTATAGGCTATCATTTAGAATCGTTCTAAGCAAAGGTCAGCAGAAAATAACGTGTCCACAATATGCTCTCGAGTCGATTTTGGGGCCTCTTTTCGTTGGCGTTGTATGCGGTGCATCGTTAACATGCTATGGTGTAGCGCCGTATGGTGCAATACCGAGGTGACAAAGGGTCTTATGCATATCTTCCATACACACACACTTACCTGTGAGTGCCAATAAACAACACATTGCGAACAGTCCAATTTCCGGAGCGTTTTTAGGGGTGAACATTCCTACATATTCTGATACTCTTTTATCCGAACACTAGTTACAGGCTCTTCTAGGACACTATTTTTGCGACTGTTTCACCCCCCACAATATAAATCGAATTAGGACGAGATATTAGGATCGCGCGTGCAATGCATTGATAGACAGCGAGAAAATCATAAGGACGAAAATAAATGTTTGTAAGTATAAACTTTTATTTTCTTCAAGACGAATTTTTGTGTTCGTCCTTATCATTTTTTGAAGACAAAGTGTCGATTCCGCGCATCAAAAAGTGTTACCTCAGTATGGTTAAAATAGTATTAGTATCGCTCCCAATATTCACATGGAAAAACGTTCCGAAAAAACGTATGTATAAAAAGGAATATCCGAGTTGTTCATAACAACATGAGTTCTCTTCAAATAGCTGTAAAGCTTCTATTTTCAACAGATCAGTGATGTTCTTATCTTTCTAAAACCACATATGCCCCTAAAACTGTTGACGTCCTTAAGTTTTTTTGAAAACGTATGGACCTAAAACTTTTTAGGAGCTTATGTCATTTTGAAAGACTAAAAACCTTTACTCAACTGAAGCAAACACATAAAACATCACGAAAATGAATAGAGACAAATAACCGATACCTATTTTCATCCTTTACTTACGAAACCTGAACGAATCTTTCCTAATCAAGCTTCGCCTTTTATATCAAGGACGGGATTGATGGACTGTTCGTCCATTGTCGTAATTTTACCGAACATCTCTTCATATTTCCGCAGGTTTTCTTCAAGAGCGTAGAGCAATCTTTTAGCATGTTCGGGAGCCATTATTATACGCGATTTCACTGGAGCTTTGGGCATTCCGGGCAATACCTGAGCAAAGTCAAGCACAAACTCAGAACTCGAATGAGTAATTACAACCAAATTGGCATAAGTTCCTTGCGCCACTTGCTCATTCAATTCTAATTGCAATTGAGCATCTTCATTTTTGTTTTCCATATTTTCCATATTTATATTTTCGAACGTTAAAATAAAGATGGACCGCACCAAGATATTTGATACGGTCCAAACCTTTTTGTTTTAATAAGTAAGTGAGAGAGTTTGCATCAAAAGATACAAACTTCTGACTCATCAATATTAACTATTCTACATCTTTATAATCGAGAACAGTACGTTTGTTGGCAATGGCGCGATCGTATTCTTCTTGCGAGCCGACAACGATTTTTTCAAATTCACGCTGCCCTGTTCCAGCTGGTATCAAGTGTCCACAAATAACGTTTTCCTTCATACCTTCGAGTTTATCGACTTTGCCATTAATAGCTGCTTCGTTGAGCACTTTCGTCGTTTCCTGGAAAGAAGCCGCCGACATAAAGCTCTTTGTCTGCAAAGCCGCACGCGTAATTCCCTGAAGTATCTGAGTTGATGTTGCAGCAACGGCATCACGAACTGTAACCAATTTCAAGTCGCGACGTTTCAGCAAACTGTTTTCATCACGAAGTTTACGAGCTGTGACAATTTGTCCAGGTTGCATGTTCGCAGAATCACCGGAATCAACAACAATTTTCTTACCCCAGATTCTATCGTTTTCATCCATAAAGTCCAACTTATCTACAATCTGTTGTTCGAGGAATCGAGTATCACCCGGATCGACGATTTCAACTTTGCGCATCATCTGGCGGACAATAATTTCAAAATGCTTATCATTAATTTTCACACCTTGCAAACGATATACATCTTGAACTTCATTAACGATGTATTCTTGGACGGCAGTCGGTCCTTTAATAGCCAATATATCAGCAGGAGTAATTGCTCCATCCGATAGCGGTGTACCCGCGCGAACATAGTCGTTTTCCTGAACCAATATCTGTTTAGACAACGCTACAAGATACTTTTTAACCTCACCAGTTTTCGAAGTTACAATAATTTCACGATTACCACGTTTGACCTTACCCATCGTTACCTCGCCATCAATTTCGGAAACTACAGCAGGATTAGAAGGATTACGAGCTTCAAACAGTTCGGTAACACGTGGAAGACCGCCAGTGATATCGCCGGCTTTACCAACCGACCGAGGAATTTTGACAATGACATCACCCGCAGTTACATGCTGCCCGTTGTCAACAACAACGTGACCACCCACAGGCAAATTGTAAGTACGTATAAGTTCACCGTCAGCGGCCATAATATGAGCTGTCGGGACTTTGGTTTTATCTTTAGATTCTATAATAATAATTTCACGCAAACCAGTCGATTCATCCGATTCAACTGAATAAGTGACATTTTCAATAACTCCTTCAAATTCTATTTTACCACCGGCTTCAGTGATAATAACAGCATTAAACGGATCCCATTTCGCTATCATCGCACCCTTATCAACGATATCTCCATCATTGAAAAAAAGCGTAGAGCCATAAGGTACATTGTGAGTAGAAAGCACGATACCGGTATTGACGTCTACGAAGCGTACTTCGGCCAAACGTCCAACAACGATTTTCGTCTTCTTACCTTCACCATCTTTTACATCAACCGTGCGGAGCTCTTCAAATTCGAGACGGGCATTATTTTTGGCAATAATAGTTGCATTAGCTGCAATATTGGCAGCCGTACCGCCGGCATGGAATGTACGCAAGGTCAACTGAGTACCAGGTTCGCCGATAGATTGTGCAGCGATAACGCCGACAGCCTCTCCCTTCTGAACCATACGACTAGTAGCCAAATTACGGCCATAGCACTTGGCACAAACGCCATGTTTAGATTCACAAGTCAGCACAGAACGGATTTCGACGCTCTCAATTGGAGATTCCTGAATTTTCTTTGCTATTTCTTCTGTGATTTCGTCACCACCGGCAACAAGCAATTCACCTGTTGTAGGATGGATCACATCATGAACAGAAACACGTCCCAAAATTCTTTCGGCCAATGTAGCAATAACCTCGTCATCGTTAGTAAGATCAGAACAAATCAAACCGCGGAGAGTTCCACAATCATCTTCGGAAATAATAACGTCATGCGATACATCTACCAAACGACGAGTCAAATATCCAGCATCGGCAGTTTTCAACGCGGTATCGGCCAAACCCTTACGGGCACCGTGAGTAGAAATAAAATACTCTAGTACAGAAAGGCCTTCCTTAAAGTTAGAAAGAATAGGATTTTCAATAATTTGACCACCTTCTGCACCTGCTTTCTGAGGCTTTGCCATCAAACCACGCATACCAGAGAGCTGGCGGATCTGTTCTTTAGAACCACGGGCGCCAGAATCCAACATCATGTATACTGAGTTAAATCCCTGATCGTCAGAAGAAATGGTTTTCATCAAAAAGTTCGAAAGTTCTGAGTTAACGTGTGTCCAAATATCAATAACCTGATTATAACGTTCATTATTAGTAATGAAACCCATATTATAGTTATTGATGACTTGTTCTACTTCGTCATATCCTCTTTTTACAAGAACTTCTTTTTCTTTCGGGATAATAATATCATTCAAGTTGAACGACAAACCACCCTTAAACGCCATATTGTATCCCAAGTTCTTAATACCATCCAAGAACTCGCAAGTTTTAGCAGTTCCACAGATTTTAATAACTCGACTAATAATATCGCGCAATGATTTTTTAGAGATAACTTCGTTGATATAGCCTACTTCGGGAGGTACTATTTCGTTGACAATAACACGTCCGACCGATGTCTCGCGCAATACATCAACAATATTTCCATTCTCATCCAAGTCTTTCACCATTACTTTCACAATGGCATGAATATCAACCTTACCACTATTATATGCTATCATAGCCTCTTCGGGGCCGTAGAAAATCAGTCCTTCTCCCTTGGCTTCCCTACGAAGTTTTGTAATATAATACAATCCAAGAACCATATCCTGAGAAGGTACGGTAATAGGAGCACCATTAGCGGGATTCAAAATATTGTGTGGTTCAAGCATCAGTAATTGAGCTTCAAGCACTGCTTCATTACTCAAAGGAAGATGCACAGCCATCTGGTCACCGTCAAAATCGGCGTTGAAGGCAGTACAAGCCAAAGGATGGAGCTGAATAGCTTTTCCCTCTATCATCTTAGGTTGGAAAGCCTGAATACCCAAGCGGTGCAATGTCGGAGCACGGTTCAAAAGTACCGGATGTCCTCTCATTACATGTTCCAATATATCCCAAATAACAGATTCTTTGCGATCTACTATTTTCTTTGCAGATTTAACTGTCTTGACGATACCCCGTTCTATCAATTTACGGATAATAAACGGTTTATATAATTCGGCAGCCATCAGTTTAGGAATACCGCATTCACCCATTTTCAATTCAGGACCTACGACAATAACCGAACGAGCAGAATAGTCGACACGTTTACCTAGCAAATTCTGACGGAAGCGACCTTGCTTACCCTTTAAACTATCAGAAAGAGACTTCAACGGACGATTTGACTCACTCTTGATTGCACTTGACTTACGAGAATTGTCGAACAAAGAATCGACTGCTTCTTGAAGCATACGCTTCTCATTACGCAAAATCACCTCAGGTGCCTTAATCTCGATAAGACGTTTTAAACGGTTGTTACGAATAATAACCCTACGATATAAATCGTTCAGATCGGATGTAGCAAAACGGCCACCATCCAATGGAACTAATGGGCGAAGATCCGGAGGGATAACAGGAACAATCCGCATGATCATCCACTCAGGCTTATTACGCCCACGCGAAGCACGAAAAGATTCTACGACTTGCAGACGTTTCAATGCTTCATTTTTACGCTGCTGAGAAGCATCTGTACTGGCACGATGACGCAATTCATAAGAAAGAGCATCTAAATCGATACGTACCAATAAGTCATAAATAGCTTCAGCCCCCATCTTAGCAATAAACTTATTGGGGTCTGTATCTTCAAGATACTGATTATCTTTGGGTAAATGATCAAGAACATCCAAGTATTCTTCTTCGGACAACAAATCGAACTGGGATAGTTCACTCGATCTAATACCCGGTTGTATGACTACATACCTCTCATAATAAATAATAGAGTCGAGCTTTTTAGTTGGCAAGCCCAACAGATAGCCAATTTTATTGGGCAAAGAACGAAAATACCAAATATGAGCAACTGGGACAACTAATTGAATATGCCCCATACGTTCACGACGAACTTTCTTCTCTGTAACTTCAACACCACAACGATCACAAACAATACCTTTATAACGAATACGTTTGTATTTACCACAATGGCATTCGTAATCTTTGATTGGACCAAAAATTCTTTCGCAGAACAAACCGTCACGTTCAGGTTTGTAAGTACGATAATTTATGGTTTCAGGCTTTAATACTTCTCCATATGAATTTTCGAGAATTTCTTCCGGAGAAGCCAATCCGATTGAAATCTTCGTGAAATTACTCTTTACCTTATTATCTTTTCTAAAAGCCATACTATGTTGTATATAATAATTTAGATAATTTACCGTTAAAACTATTCGAGGTTAATACTCAATCCAAGACCTCTCAACTCGTGTAACAACACGTTGAGTGATTCGGGAATACCAGGAGCTGGCATCGGCTCACCTTTAACTATTGCTTCATACGCCTTCGAACGTCCTACGACATCATCTGATTTGATTGTCAATATTTCTTGAAGGACATGAGCAGCGCCAAAACCTTCAAGCGCCCAAACCTCCATTTCACCGAAACGCTGTCCACCAAATTGTGCTTTACCACCCAATGGTTGCTGAGTAATCAACGAATAAGGGCCAATAGAACGCGCATGCATTTTATCTTCAACCATATGCCCCAATTTCAACATATAAGTGACTCCAACAGTCGCGGGTTGGTCAAATTGTTCTCCAGTTCCACCATCAAATAGAACAGTTTTACCGTAACGAGGCAATCCGGCTTTATCAGTCCATGTATTCAGATCTTCCAAAGTAGCACCATCAAAAATCGGAGTTGCAAATTTAATTCCGAGTTTACGACCGGCTCGACCCAAAACAGCCTCAAATATCTGACCGATATTCATACGAGAAGGTACACCCAACGGATTCAATACGATATCAACAGGAGTTCCATCGGCCAAGAAAGGCATATCTTCTTGACGTACGATACGAGACACAATACCTTTGTTACCATGACGTCCAGCCATTTTATCACCAACACCGATTTTACGTTTCTTAGCGATATAAACTTTAGCCATCTGAATAATACCCGAAGGAAGTTCATCACCAATGGTAATAGCAAATTTCTTACGTTTCAATTCGGCATCCAACTCCTTGTAAATCTTCAAGAAGTTCAATATCAAATCACGAATCATACCATTTGCATGTTCATCATTTGTCCAATTGCTTAATTGAACAACAGTATAATCCATCGTAGAGAAGTTAGCCGCAGTAAAAATAGCACCTTTCGGTATCAAGTCGGTTCCCATAAAATCTTTCACCCCTTGAGACACTTTACCGTCGGTAAGGGTTAAAAGTTTCTTGACAAGAACATCTTTCAATCCGTTAACTCTATGTTCAAATTCGTCATCAATTTTTGGTAACAAAGCCTTGTCGGCCAACTTAGAGCTACGAGTTTTGACAACACGAGAGAACAACTTATTCTTGATAACCACACCTTTCAATGAAGGCGAAGCTTTCATTGAAGCATCTTTAACATCCCCTGCTTTATCACCAAAGATAGCGCGAAGTAATTTTTCTTCAGGAGAAGGATCAGATTCACCCTTTGGAGTAATCTTACCTATCAGAATATCGCCCGGTTCTACGCGTGCACCGACACGGATAATGCCATTTTCATCTAGATCTTTAGTTGCCTCCTCGCTGACATTTGGAATATCAGAAGTTAGTTCTTCCATTCCACGTTTCGTCTCACGTACTTCCAAGGAGAACTCTTCAACATGAATAGAAGTCAATAAATCTTCGCGAACTACTCGCTCATTCAGAACGATAGCATCCTCATAATTATATCCCTTCCACGGCATGTAAGCAACAAGCAAATTACGCCCTAATGCCAATTCTCCGTTTTCAGTAGCATAACCTTCAGTTAGAATATCACCCTTGTTGACACGTTGACCTTTGCTACAAATAGGACGAAGATCAATAGTCATGTTTTGGTTTGTCTTACGCCATTTAGGAATTTTATACTCCTTCAACGCAGATTCAAAACTTACAAATTCCTCATCCGCCGATCTATCATATAAAACACGTATAGTCGTTGCATCAACAAAATCAACAACACCAGAACCCTCGGCCGTTATCTGAGTACGAGAATCACGAGCCAATTGAGCTTCAATACCCGTACCAACAACTGGTGCCTCACTCCGAATCAACGGAACAGCCTGGCGCATCATGTTAGATCCCATCAACGCACGGTTAGCATCATCGTGTTCAAGGAAAGGAATTAAAGCAGCAGCAATAGATGCAATCTGCTGAGGAGAGACATCCATCAGTTCTACTTCCGACGGTTCAACGACAGGATAATCGGCATCTTGACGAGCTTTTATCTTATTGTCAGAAAGAACACCTTCTGCATTGACCAGAGCATTACCCTGGGCAATGATCTTAGCTTCTTCTTCTTCTGCTGTCAACGAAACAAGACCTTCGGGAGAAAAATCGACCTTCCCGTCTTTAACCTTACGATACGGAGTCTCTATAAAACCTAAGTCATTTATCTTTGCATAAACGCACAAAGAAGAAATCAAACCGATATTAGGTCCTTCAGGGGTCTCAATAGGACATAAACGTCCATAATGGGTATAGTGAACGTCACGGACCTCAAATCCGGCACGATCACGAGACAAACCACCAGGTCCCAGCGCCGACAAACGACGTTTGTGAGTAATTTCGGCAAGAGGATTGGTTTGGTCCATAAATTGCGACAAAGCATTCGTCCCAAAGAATGAATTAATAACAGAAGAAATAGTCTTTGCATTAATCAAATCTATAGGAGTAAAGACTTCATTGTCACGAACATTCATGCGCTCACGAATAGTACGCGACATACGTGCCAAACCTACAGCGAACTGATTCATCAACTGTTCGCCTACAGTACGAACACGACGATTACTCAAATGGTCAATATCGTCAACATCCGCTTTTGAATTGATCAGTTCAATTAAATATTTTATAATCTCAATAATATCTTCTTTCGTCAGAACACGAACCCCCATATCGGTGGTCAGACCGAGTTTTTTATTGATTCTATAGCGACCTACATCGCCCAAATCATACCTCTTATCAGAGAAGAAAAGATTATTGATTATTTCACGTGCACTAGCATCATCGGCAGGATCGGCATTACGCAACTGACGATAGATATATAATACCGCTTCTTTTTCAGAGTTACTTGGATCTTTCTGTAGCGTATTATATATGATAGAATAGTCAGATTGGTTGGCATCCTCTCGATGGATCAAAATAGTCTGAGCACCCGATTCAATAATTTGATCAATATGTTCTTGTTCAAGAACAGTTTCACGATCTATAACAACTTCATTACGTTCAATAGAAACTACTTCACCAGTATCTTCGTCGACAAAATCTTCAATCCAAGACTTCAGTACACGGGCAGCAAGCTTACGTCCAATGACTTTTTTCAGATTAGTCTTATTAACTTTGACTTCCTCCGCCAAGTTGAAGATCTCGAGAATATCCTTATCACTTTCAAAACCAATAGCCCTTAACAAAGTGGTAACAGGCAATTTCTTTTTTCTATCGATATAAGCATACATCACGTTGTTTATATCGGTAGCGAACTCAATCCACGAGCCCTTGAAAGGAATAATACGTGCGGAATAGAGTTTAGTACCATTAGCATGTAGGCTCTGACCGAAAAACACACCGGGCGACCGGTGTAACTGAGAAACGACAACACGCTCGGCACCATTAATAACAAAAGTGGCCTTATCAGTCATATAAGGTATAGAGCCCAAAAAAACATCTTGAATTACCGTATCGAAATCCTCATGATCGGGATCTGTACAATACAGTTTTAGCTTTGCTTTTAATGGAACACTATATGTTAAACCACGCTCTAAACAATCTTCAATTGTCCAGCGCGGCGGGTCGATATAATAATCCAAGAACTCAAGGACAAAGTTGTTTCTTGTATCAGCAATGGGAAAATTCTCTGCAAACACTTTATACAAACCTTCCTTTTTACGCTTTTCAGGGGGTGTGTCTAGTTGCAGAAAATCTTGAAATGACTTCAATTGGATTTCCAAAAAATCAGGATAAGCCAAAGGATTTTTTGTTGAAGCAAAATTTATTCTCTGATTATTAGTAGTATCGGAAGACATCTGTGAATGAATTAGTAGAACTTAATTTAAAATATAAACACAAAAAGGTTAAGAGACCTCATATATGAGACTCTTAACCGAAGAGACCTGATAATCAGGCTATTTTACTATTTAAGTTCAACTTCTGCTCCTACGTCTTCTAGAGTTTTTTTCAATGCTTCAGCTTCATCTTTAGTAACACCTTGCTTTACAGGGCTAGGTGCACCGTCAACTAAATCTTTAGCCTCTTTCAATCCGAGACCACAAGCCTCTTTAACTGCTTTGATTACTTGAAGTTTTGCAGCACCTGCACTCTTCAAAACGACATCAAAAGAAGTTTTTTCTTCTGCAGCAGCTGCGCCAGCAGCAGGACCAGCAGCAACAGCAACAGCTGCAGCAGCGGGCTCGATACCATATTCGTCTTTAAGAATTGTAACAAGTTCATTAACTTCCTTTACCGACAAATTTACTAATTGTTCGGCGATAGCTTTCAAATCTGCCATTTTCGTATAATTTTAATTATTTGTTTACTATAAATTTATTTATTCTGGTCTCTCACTCAACGTTTTCAAGACACCATGGATGTTATTCGCACCCGATTGCAAAGCAGAAACAAGATTTTTAGCCGGCGATTGCAACAATGTAAGAATATCGGCGATAACCTCTTCCTTGCTCTTGAGACTTGCCAAAGCTTCGAGTTGATCTGCACCAACATAGATTCCATCTTCAGCAAAAGCACCCTTCAAACTGGGAACACCAGCTTTAACCTTCTCTTTCAACAGACGAGCCGGAACATTCGCGATGTTACAAAACATCACAGCAGTTGTTCCTTTCAGTGTATCATACAAAGGTTCAAAATCACCTGTAGCATTTTCCAAAGCCTTGTGAAGCAATGTGTTTTTCACAAGCATCAACTTGATGCCAGCGTCAAAACACTGTTTTCTCAAAGCACTTGTATCAGCTGCATTCATAGCAGCCATATCTATCAGATAAAAGTGAGGGTATTCATTAATGTTATCAGCTATTTGACCAATAACTAAATTTTTATCTTCCTTTCTCATAACACTTCAATTTTTAAAGTTCTTCTACAGTTTTAGGATCGATACGGACGCCCTTACTCATAGTACTTGAAAGGAAAATACTCTTTATATATGCACCTTTAGCCGACGCAGGTTTCAATTTGATTACCGTAGCAAGAAACTCACGAGCATTCGCACGAATCTGATCTACAGAAAAAGAAATTTTACCTATCGAAGCATGGATAATACCGCTTTTATCTACTTTAAAATCGATCTTTCCTTGTTTTACTTCTTTTACAGCTTTAGCAACATCCATAGTTACAGTGCCACTCTTCGGGTTAGGCATCAGTCCACGAGGACCGAGAATACGACCGAGAGCACCAATTTTACCCATAACGGAAGGCATAGTGATAATAACATCAATATCAGTCCAACCGCCTTTGATCTTTTCTATATATTCATCAAGACCAACATAGTCAGCGCCTGCTTCGTTTGCAGCAGCTTCAGCATCTGGTGTACAGAGAACCAAAACGCGTGTAACCTTACCAGTTCCATGAGGAAGTGAAACAACACCTCTTACCATCTGATTAGCTTTACGCGGATCAACGCCCAAACGTACATCAATATCCAAAGAAGCATCAAATTTGGTAGTAGTAATATCTTTTACCAACTGAGAAGCTTCCTTAAGAGAGTATGCTTTTCCTGCTTCAATCTTATCTGCAGTCAACTTTTGATTTTTTGTCAGTTTACTCATTTCCAATTGAAGATTAATTATTTATTAACCGGGAATTCTCCTTTAACAGAAATACCCATACTCCGAGCTGTACCCGCAACCATCTTCATAGCCGACTCAATAGAGAAACAATTCAAATCTACCATCTTATCTTGAGCTATCGCACGTATTTGCTCCCATGTAAGAGAAGCAACTTTCGCACGATTAGGTTCAGCAGAACCGCTCTTAAGTTTAGCAACTTCCAATAATTGGATTGCAACAGGTGGTGTCTTTACAACAAAATCAAACGATTTATCAGTATAGTAAGTAATGATAACCGGTAAAATCTTGCCTGCAGTTTCTTGAGTCTTGGCATTGAATTGCTTGCAAAAATCCATGATATTGATACCTTTCGAACCCAAAGCAGGTCCAACAGGGGGAGATGGATTTGCAGCGCCTCCTTTAATCTGTAATTTGATTAGTCCAGCAACTTCTTTAGCCATTTTTTATCTATTTATTTAAAACACTATTACGAAGAAAAATGCATGTAACATCTACATCATTCTTTTTCAACTTGCACAAAGTTCAATTCAAGAGGAGTTCCTCTGCCGAATATTTTAACCATAACCTTTAGCTTTTTCTTCTCGTTATTCACTTCTTCAATGACACCACTGAATCCGCTAAACGGTCCATAAGCTACCTTTACAGTTTCACCAACGACAAAAGGAATTACCATTTCCTCGTCTGAATCTTGTAACTCGTCAACTCTACCAAGTATCCTATTCATATCTACAGGAGCGACAGGGTCAGGGTTAGCACCCCCCAAAAATCCTATCACATTGGGGGTGTTACTCAAATGATGAGGGATCTCACCAATAAGAGCAGCTTCCACAAAGACATAACCCGGAAAAGAATTTCTTTCTTTCACAATTTTTTTACCATTGCGATTAGCATAGACCTTCTCCGAAGGTATCAATACCTGAGAAACAAGAGAAGAGCTCAGGCGGCCATTCTTCAACTCAGCGTCGAGATATTCCTTCACCTTCGCTTCTTTACCACTCACGGCACGTAATATGTACCATTTTTTTTCGACCTCAGACATCCGAATCCTTCCTCCTCATTAATGTGGATAAATGATATTTTCCATAACACCCTGAAAACAAAAGTCAATAACAAACACAATCAGTGCAATGATCAGGGAAGCGTATAAAACAGCCACCGCACTACTTGACAATTCAGAGTATGTAGGCCAAGTCACTTTATGGACAAGTTCATCGTAAGATTCTTTAATATATGCAATTACCTTCTTCATCGTAATAAAATTTGCACGGGAGGAGAGGCTCGAACTCCCGACAGCCGGTTTTGGAGACCGGTACTCTACCAACTGAGCTACTCCCGTGTTTAAAAGTCAGTCCTCTTTACGAGGAACCGACTTATATAATTTAATCAAAGATCTCTGTAATCTGACCAGAACCTACTGTACGACCACCTTCACGAATAGCGAAACGCAAGCCGATATTCAAAGCTACCGGATAGATTAACTCTACCTTAATCTCAACATTATCGCCTGGCATTACCATTTCGACTCCTTCAGGAAGAGAAATCTCACCTGTACAGTCCATAGTACGAAGATAGAACTGAGGACGATATTTATTTTTGAAAGGAGTATGACGACCACCTTCTTCTTTTTTCAATACATAAATAGATGCTCTGAATCCAGAATGAGGTTTGATCTGGCCCGGATGGCAAAGTACCATACCACGTCTAACTTCTGCCTTGTCAATACCACGAAGCAAAAGACCTACGTTATCACCAGCTTCACCTTCATCCAATATCTTGCGGAACATTTCAACGCCTGTTACAACGCATTTTTTATCTTCACCAAGACCTAGGATTTCAACTTCATCACTTACTTTTACTCTACCTGTTTCGATACGACCAGTAGCAACTGTTCCACGACCAGTAATAGAGAAAATATCTTCGATAGGCATCAAGAATGGTTTATCAACATCACGAGGAGGAAGTGGGATCCATGTATCAACAGCATCCATCAATTCCATTACCTTTTCAACCCACTTATCAACGCCATTCAATGCGCCAAGAGCGGAGCCACGGATAATAGGTGTGTTATCCCCGTCAAAATCGTATGCAGAAAGCAAGTCTCTCATTTCCATTTCAACGAGTTCAAGCATTTCTTCGTCGTCTACCAAGTCACATTTATTCAAAAATACAACCAAGCGAGGAACATTTACCTGACGAGCCAACAAGATATGCTCACGTGTCTGAGGCATTGGACCGTCAGTAGCAGCAACAACGATAATAGCGCCATCCATCTGAGCAGCACCAGTTACCATGTTCTTTACATAATCGGCGTGACCCGGGCAGTCAACGTGTGCATAGTGACGATTTGCAGTTTCGTATTCAACATGGGCAGTATTAATAGTAATACCTCTTTCTTTCTCTTCAGGAGCGTTATCGATCTGATCGAAAGATTTAACCTCATTACTGAAACCCTTTTCTGCCAAAACTTTGGTAATAGCAGCAGTCAAAGTTGTCTTACCGTGGTCTACGTGACCAATTGTACCAATGTTAACATGCGGTTTGGTACGTTCGAATTTCTCTTTAGCCATAGCTTTACTTGTTATTTATTTGATTAATAATCTGTTTCATTACTTATGAGCTGTTACCGGGACTTGAACCCGGGACCTCTTCCTTACCAAGGAAGTGCTCTACCACTGAGCTATAACAGCAGAAAGAGCGGAAGACGGGACTCAAACCCGCGACCCTCAGCTTGGAAGGCTAATGCTCTATCAACTGAGCTACTTCCGCGTCATGCTAAAGTCTTCACTCTAACTGTTGTGGGCAAAGATGGATTCGAACCACCGAAGGCGTAAGCCAGCAGATTTACAGTCTGCCCCATTTGGCCACTCTGGTATTTGCCCATATCACCATTTCTACATAGAACGCACAAAACTCAGCCGTTTTCCTCACAACTATACTTCTGAGCCTCTTGTCGGATTCGAACCAACGACCCCGAGATTACAAATCACGTGCTCTGGCCAACTGAGCTAAAGAGGCATTGTTTAAAAATACAGCCGTTTCATCTCAACTTAAGCTGAAACGGCTGCAAATTTAGGGATTAATTTTGTAACCACAAAAAATTTCAAGCTTTTTTTATTTCGCCCTCGTTTTTTCTTTGTATTTCGTCAACTGTTTTTCTAAAGCGCTAGTACATTCGTCTACGGCTTGTTCAAAAGAATCACATACTCTATTTGAATACAACTCTTCATTACGTACCATCAGCTTGATGCCGGCCTCCTTATTTTCTATTGTTTTTGGTTTCACGACTTTTAGCGTTACTTCTGCTGTCATTATCTCATCATAAAACCTCTCAAGTTTAGCAACTTTTTTCTGAATAAAATCGCGCAACTGATTTGTAGCATCAAACTGAATTGATTGAATTCTAATTTCCATAGTAACCTCCTTTTTTATGCTCTCGGATGAGCTTGTTTATAAGTTTTCTTTAATTCCTCGAAAGTAGTATGCGTGTAAATTTGAGTAGTAGCCAAGCTACTGTGCCCCAACAATTCTTTTACCGCACCCAACTGCGCATCGTGGTTCAACATCGTCGTTGCAAAAGTATGCCTCAACACGTGAGGGCTACGTTTCTTTTGAGTAACGACTTTCGAGAGGTTTATTTGTACTATACGGTAGACTTGACCGGGTGAAAGAGGTCCACCTTTTGCGTCCACAAAAAAAGATTGATCTATCTGGTTGTTTATCGCCTTCCTTTCTGCTAAATATTTTCTCATTGAATCTTCTAATTCTTTTCCGAAAGGTATCAAGCGCTGCTTATCCCGTTTACCGGTTACCTTTATCAGCTGCCCCGAAAAGTCGATATCAACATCTCGAAGACCTATCAATTCAGCGCGACGCATTCCTGTCATATAAAACATCTCTATGATCAAATGGTCACGAACCCCAATGAAACCTTCACCGTAATCGACATCATCCATCAGCTCGTTCATCTCCTTTTCCCTTAAAAATACAGGTAATGGCCGCTTATTCTTAGGTCCTACAATTTTTCGTAAAGGATCGGCAGTAACAATACTTTTTCTCAAAAGATATTTATAAAATGAACGAAGCGTACTGAGCTTACGGTTGACCGAAGTCGCCGTGAATTTTTCACTCATCAACAGCATTATCCAATCACGAATAATATCTGAATCGATAAGAGTCACATCAAATTCGTCACAATTATCTTCTACGAACTGATAAAACTGAGACAAATCTTCCTTATAAGCAATAATAGTCAACTGTGAGCAATTCTGCTCATAGCGCATATAATCTAAAAAAGAATCTATCAATTTCATCCGTTACATTTTTAATCAAACCACGCAACGAATATAAGGAAAGAAATTATGAATTCAAAGATTTTTTCAATTTATTAATCTTCGTTCTGCTGCAATTTTTGAACATAAACAGCATGTTCTTTCTGAAGTCTCTTAACCACAGAGGGTTTGTTAAATTGCTGTCTACTTCTCAGCTCTTTGACAACACCTGTTTTCTCAAACTTTCTTTTAAGTTTTTTCAAGGCTTTCTCAATGTTCTCGCCTTCTTTTACTGGTACTACAATCATATTAATTTATTAATGTATTATATAAGTATTTAATAATAAAATAATTTTATTCTAATTAGCGGGCAAAAGTACTCATTGTTTCGTTATTTACAAAACTTTCTGAGGATTTTTATTCATTTCTAGCGAAAAGAATCTTCTTATACCATAGCTTATTAGTAAGCAATAACTTAAAATAAACAGTTCATTTCTTTGTATTAGCCAATGTTTGCATTATCTTTGATACACGTTTTACACCTTATATTAAATGTTATGATGCAACTTTTGAGCGACAGGCTCCACCATTTAAGAACATTTTTCTCCGATTATCAGATCGAAGGGGTTATTATTCCGACTTCCGACCCCCATCTTAGCGAATATACCGCGGCGCATTGGAAATTCAGGGAATGGATTTCAGGATTTAACGGATCAGCCGGAACGATGGTTGTATTGAAAGACAAAGCAGGTTTATGGACGGACTCTCGCTACTTCATTCAAGCCGCCCAACAACTTAACGGATCTTCGATACAACTTTATAAAAAGAAACTTCCAGAAACTCCCTCTATCGAAGATTTCATTATCAAAAATATTCCAAAAGGAACAAACATAGGTATTGACAACCGTCTATTCTCGGCCTCCCAAGTGGCACACTACAAGAGCATTTTTAGTGACTACGGTATTTCTATCGTCAACTGTCCGGACCTCATTGATAAGACATGGGGCAACCGTCCGGCTCCATGTCTTTCGGAAGCTTTCATTTATGAAAATGAATATGCGGGAGTTTCATCAGAGACAAAAATCGCATCGATCCGGCAAGAAATAGAAAATTGCAAGGGTGACGGACTTCTACTCTCGGCCCTCGACGAAATTGCCTGGACGTTGAATATTCGTGGCAACGACGTACACTGCAACCCTGTAGTTACGAGTTTCTTATTAATTACCAAAGAAGCTGTCAGATTTTATATCCAACCAGATAAATTAACAAAAGAAGTGCGCAACTATCTGGAAGACGAGCAGATTAAAATCTTCGACTACGAAGAAGTATATAACCAACTCAAGTCCCTGCCAGAGAAAAGAATACTCACCGACTTTAACAAAATAAACGACGCCCTTCATCAAAGTCTGGGCAGCAAGTGCGTCGATTATATTTCGCCGGTAGCTCTTTTGAAAGCTGTCCGAAACGATACCGAAATTGCAGGCATCCATACAGCGATGCAGCGAGATGGTGTAGCAATGGTAAAATTCTTGCGCTGGTTAGAATCAGCTATTAAATCCGGAAACGAAACAGAGCTGAGTGTCAGCCAGAAATTACATCTTTTTCGTACAGAGCAACCCTTGTACAAAGGCGAAAGCTTTGATACGATCGCCAGCTACGGCAAGCACGCAGCCATTGTACACTATACAGCAAACCATAATACAGATGCTAAAATAGAGCCGCATGGCTTTCTTTTAATCGATTCCGGAGCACAATATTTGGATGGAACGACCGACATTACACGAACCATCGCTGTCGGTCCGCTCACCGATGATGAACGTATCGATTACACGCTCATTCTAAAAGGGCATATAGATCTAGCCATGTGCGTCTTCCCCAAAGGCACTACAGGCGGACAGCTCGATGCTTTTGCACGAATGCCTATCTGGCGACGCCACAAGAACTTTCTACACGGCACAGGCCATGGAGTAGGTCATTTTCTTTGCGTTCACGAAGGTCCCCAAAGCATCCGAATGGAACAAAATGCCGTCGCCCTACTCCCGCACATGCTCACATCCAACGAACCGGGGGTATATATTGAGGGCAAATACGGCATCAGAACGGAAAATCTGACATTGGTTGTCGACGATGGGGAAGGAATGTTCAATCATTATTACCGCTTCGAAACGGTAACCCTATGCCCTATTGACAAAACCCCTATTATCCGCAGGATGTTGAATAGCGAAGAAATCGATTGGCTCAACAGCTATCATAAAAAGGTTTACGAGCGACTTTCACCAGACCTTAACGATGAAGAAAAAAAATGGCTTTACGAAGCCACTAGCGAATTGTAAATAAAACTCATACCTTAATTATATATATCAGTAATATTTTTTATGGCACTCATCAAAACAGTAAGAGGATTCACTCCCGAAATAGGCAATAGATGCTTTCTAGCCGACAATGCAACCATTATAGGTGATGTCAAAATAGGCGACGAATGCAGTATTTGGTTCAATACAGTAGTTAGAGGCGATGTCAACTCTATTCGTATTGGCAATGGCGTAAATATTCAAGATGGCACCGTATTGCATACACTCTACGAAAAATCGACCATCGAAATAGGCGACAACGTTTCCATAGGACATAATGTCACTATTCATGGGGCAACAATCAAAGAATATGCACTTATCGGAATGGGTTCCACCGTTCTGGATCACGCCGTAATTGGCGAAGGAGCAATCATTGCAGCCGGAGCACTGGTGCTGAAAGATACAATAATTCCACCACACACGATATGGGGAGGAGTTCCGGCCAAATTCATCAAAGAAGTGGCTCCCGAACAAGCAAAAGAGATAAACTATAAAATAGCTCGAAACTACCACATGTACGCATCATGGTACGAAGAATAGATACGTATGCCCTAGAAAGGACTTCTGTATCTTATTGCGGTGGCATAAAGATTAGACTTGCGACTCACGACCATGAGTCGCAAGTTTCATAAAGGAGAAATTTTATTTTGGTCCTTATGTAAATTTGAAAACTTAAGGACGAAAACATTTTGAAGTCTATATGGTATTTTAAAGCCATTTTGACGGGCAAAGAATACATTTTTCTTTGCTCATAATACACATGCAAACATATTAATTATTATATTTGCATCCGAATATAAAAGTATACCAATGAGAATAAATAATTAATAACCGGTTTTATTAAACCTCTTCTGTGAATTAGAAAATAGTTTTCGGTTTAAGTGATCTCGTGGAAGGTCGCTATTAATTATTTATCATAACATGAGCATTATTCTTAGTGATATTTCCTATCACTATCCAAACGCCAACTTTTTGTTTGAGCATATCAGCCTCTCTGTCGCTTCTGGCGAAAAAGTGTCCATCATAGGCAATAATGGTGCGGGCAAATCTACGTTGCTAAAATTGCTGACAGGTTGTCTTATACCCTCTTGCGGTGCCATTCAGAACACCTCAAAGCCATATTATATCCCTCAGCAGCTTGATTTTCAAGAACAATGCATCTCTGAGATTCTCGGAGTTGCCGAAAAGATAGAAGCACTCCATTCCATCTATAATGGAAGTACCGACCAAAAGACTTATGACAAGCTTGCTGAAGATTGGAATATTGAATCAAGATGCCATTCGGCGCTTGACTTCTGCGGATTTACAAACATTGACTTACAATCTCGCATAGACGAACTGAGCGGAGGAGAGAAAACCAAAATACATCTAGCCGGCTTATTGATTCACGCCCCTGACATTATCCTTTTAGACGAACCGACTAACCATCTGGATGAAAGTAGTAGAGAAAAATTTTATGGTTATATCATCAATAGCAAAGCTACAATAATAGTAGTGAGTCATGACACCACCCTCCTGAACCTGCTAAATACGGTATACGAACTATCCGAAAAAGGTATTAAAAGATACGGTGGGAACTACTCTTTTTATGAGGAGCAAAAAGGGATGGAGAAGCAGGCATTGACAAGACAAATCGATTCGGAAGAAAGAATGTTGCATTTAGCTCAACAGAGGGCCCAAAAGTCAAGAGAACGACAAGACAAGAAAGCCACCCGAGGAGGAAAAATGATATCGGGAATTCCGCGCATCGTCTTAAATGGACGACAAGCCAAGGGAGAAAATACAGGAGCCAAGCTATCAGAAAAACATTCCCAAATTATCGGCAAAAGCAAACAAAAGCTATATGATTTAAAACAAAGGCAACAAAAAGAATATGAGCTAAAAATTGACATTAAAGACACCCAACTGCATAAAAACAAAATACTAATCACCGCTATAGATGTGAATAGTGCGTATAAGGAAGATTCACCCATTTGGCAACAGCCCTTAAATATAGAAATACGTAGTGGAGAGCGCATTCAAATAACAGGCAATAACGGAACAGGAAAAACATCATTAACCAAATTACTAATAGGTGAATTGTCACCCACAGAAGGAACGATAAAAAGGGCAGACTTTTCTTCTATTTACCTCGAACAAGAATATAGCCAAACTAATAAGGACACCACCATTTTGAAACTTGCCCACAAGTATAACGAAAGCAACTTACCAGATCACGAAGTGAAATTAAAGCTCAACAGAGCCTTATTTCCCAAAAGCACATGGGATAGAAATTGCCTGACTTTAAGCGGCGGTGAGCGTATGAGGCTTTACTTCTGCTGCCTTATGATTGCAAATAATATTCCAGATGTTCTGGTGCTGGATGAACCGACAAACAACCTGGATTTATCCAGTCTTTCTATCCTTACCGATACGATTAAAAACTACAGAGGAACCCTTATCGTAATTTCTCATGACAAACATTTCATCGAAGAAATAGGAATAACAAATATTATAAAATTAAAAGAAAGGACCACAGAGCAGTAAAAGAATGGGATATCAGACAATAATCACAAAAGATTTAATGAGAGAAAACTCTCATTAAAGAAAGAACTTAAAAGCCAGACAAGCTATTGAATCATTCAGGAGCAATTAAAAATTACTCGACGTAAAAGCATATCTATCAAATAAAGTTCATAAATTTGAGTGGTCTTGACTTTTGTTGATAGCCGACAACATAAGAAGAGACTAACTCACAGTTGGATATAAATAATAGAGTGAACAATATGCATCAATAGCTTGCAATAAATAAAATCAGAACATAAGCCATCTGGCGTGCAAAATCAAGTCCGAAATTATAAATAAAAATTTAATAGACGTACAAAAAATGAACATTTTAACAATCAATCACCAAAGCTGTCAACGATGTGGGGTTTGCGTTGCAACTTGCCCTGTATCAGTAATTAGTTTGGATGCAGAGAATTTTCCTTATATGAAAGAGGAAGACGAAAAACGATGTGTACTTTGTGGTCATTGCGAGGCTGTATGTAGCAAACAAGCATTAAAGCACCATTTATTGCCTCAAACGGAAATAGTTCAACAAGATAAGCTACAAGAAATAAATGCAGAGAATCTATCAGCATATTTCCGAAATCGGCGTTCTATCAGAGTCTTTTTACCGAAATCTGTAGACAAGTCCGTTCTAGAAAAGATTTTTGAAGTCGTCAGCTACTCTCCCACAGGCGTTAATCTGCAAAAGAATAAATGGATCATGATTTGCGATCATTACTTTATCCGTCAATTGAGCAATGCTGTAATCAACTGGATGAAAACAATGATTGAGCAAAAAGCTGAGTTGGCTCAATATCTGAATTTCCAAAAACTAATCAACGCTTTTGAACAAGGCAACGATATTATTTGTCGAAGTGCCATGAATCTGGTGATAGGATACACAGATGCCCTCCATACCAGCGGAGCTATCGATTCAATCATTGCGACATCTCAATTAGAATTACTTTTACCTTCATTCAAATTAGGAGGTTGCTGGGCAGGCTATTTGATGATCGGTTTGCGCTATTCGCCGGAGATTAAAAAGATGCTAGGGCTAGACGAATCGCATGCAGTGCATTCTGCTATGATGATCGGGTATCCGAAATATCGCTATTACAAAACGCCCTATCGCAAAAAGGCACAAGTAAACTGGATATAAAACGATAATGAAGCATAAGTCTTTGATCTATTTTCTAAAGAATAAGTTTACAATCGAAACGAGTGCTACATTTCTTTGTATAGATCATTATTCTTTAAATCAAATAGAACCGTCCGCCAATAAAGACAGACGGTTCTATTTACAAAATAAAGAACTATTATTTTATGGGAATCTTGTCAATGCGGCGTTGATGTCGTCCACCTTCAAAGTCAGTACTAAAGAATTCGTCAAGCACTTTCTCTGCTACTTCGTTAGTAATATATCGACCAGGCATAACGAGTACATTGGCATTGTTGTGTCGACGTGCCAGATAGGATATTTCAGGAATCCAACACAATGCAGCCCGAATTCCTTGATGTTTATTCAGCGTTATGGCAATGCCGTTTCCGGTTCCGCAGATGGCAACACCGGCATAACATTCTCCTGCCTCAATAGCCAAAGCCATCGGATGGGCAAAATCCGGATAATCGCAACTATCCAAAGAATAAGTGCCAAAATCCTTATACAAAAGTTTTTTAGCATCAAGCCATTGCTTCACAAACTGCTTAAGTTCAAAACCGGCATGATCACAACACAGTCCTAAAACTTTCATTACACCATTTCTTTTACTTGTTTGTATACATTATCTGGAGTAAAGCCTAGTTTTTCGTCTAGCACCTTATAAGGAGCAGAAAATCCAAAAGATTCGAGTCCCCAAATTTTCCCACTGGTACCGACGAGTCCAAGCAAATTAACAGGTAGTCCAGCTGTCAAGCCAAACACTTTGGCTCCTTTCGGTAGCACCGACTCCTGATAAGCGGCCGACTGACTACGGAAGAGCCCTTCTGAAGGTGCAGACACGATACGAACTTTCAGCCCGTCTTTGCGCAACAACTCAGCGCCGGCAACCAACGTAGAGACTTCTGACCCGGTAGCGACCAAAACAACATCGGGATTGGCATCCGAACCGGTAACAATATAAGCACCCTTAGCTACTTGCGAATAATCATTCCCGACAGGTAGATTTGCAATATTCTGACGAGAAAGAATCAACGCAGTAGGAGTCGAAACATTCTCCATTGCCAGACGCCAAGCAGCCGTTGTTTCTTCAGCATCCGCAGGGCGAAACACCAACATCGAATTATGTCCTTCATGATTCTTCAATTTCTCCATTAGGCGAATTTGAGCTTCTTGCTCTACTGGTTCATGAGTAGGACCATCTTCACCGACACGGAAAGCATCATGCGTCCAAATGAATTTGACCGGTTGTTGCATTAAAGCTGCCATTCGCACGGCAGGTTTCATATAGTCGGAGAAGACAAAGAATGTACCGCAAGCCGGAATCACACCTCCATGAAGCGACATTCCGATACAAATACAAGCCATCGTCAATTCCGAAACTCCTGCTTGGAAAAAAGCACCGCTAAAATCACCTTTTTTAAAGGAATGTGTCTTCTTTAAAAAACCGTCCGTCTTATCGGAATTAGATAAATCGGCCGAAGCGACAATCATATTTTCCACCTGCGAGGCCAATACGCCAAGAACCGTAGCCGAAGCACCACGAGTAGCAGAATCGGGCTTTTGCTGAACAGCAGACCAGTCTATTATCGGAGCTTTACCCGAGAAGAAACGTTCCATCTTGGCAGCTTGTTCAGTATTCGAACTTGCCCACTGAGCCTTAGCAGCTTTGCGCTCTGCAACGATTTCTTTCAATTCGGATTTACGGCGTGCATAAAGGTCCGCAACTTCTGGAAATACCATAAATGCATTTTCAGGATTGCCACCCAAATGTTTAATCGTATTGATATAAGCATCGCCACCCAGCGGAGAACCATGAGTTGCACAATCGGCCTCGAAACTACTGCCGTCAGCTCTCAATGCGCCTTTGCCCATAATCGTTTTCCCTACGATCAATGTCGGACGTTCTTTTTCAGCTTGAGCCTCTTTGATAGCAGCACGAATAGAATCAATATTGTTACCACTAATTGAGATAACTTTCCAACCCCATGCTTCATATTTCTTTGCAGTATCTTCTATTGTAACGTCTTTTGTTTCGGTAGATAGTTGAATATCGTTTGAATCATAAAACATGATAAGATTGTCCAAGCCCAACGCACCGGCTACCCTACCGGCTCCTTGAGAAATTTCTTCTTGAACGCCTCCATCAGAAATATAAGCATAAATAGTCTGATTCATCCATTCGCCGAAACGTGCCTTTAAGAATTTAGCAGCAATCGCGGCACCTACAGCAAAAGTATGTCCTTGCCCTAACGGACCAGAAGTATTTTCAATCCCTCTCATCACGTTTACTTCCGGATGCCCCGGAGTAGGACTTCCCCACTGCCTGAACTGTTGAAGCTCTTCCAACGTAAACTTACCGGTCAATGCCAACGTAGAATAGAGCATTGCCGACATATGACCGGGATCTAAGAAAAAGCGGTCGCGACCCTCCCACTGAGGATTCTCCGGATCATACACCAAAAATTCAGAATAAAGTACATTGATAAAGTCTGCGCCGCCCATAGCACCGCCCGGATGTCCGGATTTAGCCTTTTCCACCATAGAAGCAGCCAAAATACGGATATTGTCAGCTGCCCGGTTCATAAGTTTACTATCGTTCATTGTTCTCAAAATTATAAGGTTTTATCTTAACAATAATTTTAGGGTGTGTAAAGATACGGCTATTTCTTTAAAACACCGAATAAAAACAGTAAAAACTACAAAATTTAAAGGAGCAAACAGCACTTTCCCTCAAGAATAAAGACACAAAAGGAAGAAAAAGAAAATATTTAGATCAAAAAATGCAGGCTAAGAAAACTCATTTTCAACTAAAAAGAAATAAATAATTAAAAAACGAAAACTTATTATACAAAAGAAACCTACGGCAATCAATAGCCGTTTCATACCACCTCCAATAAGCCCTTCTTTTTGATTAAGGAGACGATGGACAAACGTAAATCGGGATATTGTTTGACCGCATTTTTTATCTTTTTCATCAGACGCACGTAGAAGAAAGAGCGATCGATAGATGAAATAAAAAGAAGATTGGTTTCTTCTTCCGTCAAAGAGTGAGTATTAGATATACCGAACTCACAAAGAAGATCGAGGCATCCCATAGAACAATTCATATTCTCCTCTTCATTTTTATCTTCCAATCCTTTTTGAATGACACGGGAACAATGAATCCGTTCTTTTAAGTCAAGCACTTCTTGCAATGAGTAGCACACGATCTGCGCATCATACAAGAAATTGTATAGTTTCTCTATATCAGGACAAATTGTAGCCTTTAATGTTATTTTTGCCACACGAGAAGAAATAAAATCGACCACAAGACCATGCTCATCAATAATCCAATCCATAAAATTTTCCATAACCAACTGATTTACATTCTATCAGACCTATATTCTAATTATATTTGTCTATTTTAGTTTCAAAGCCGGGAAAAGCGTGGAACTATTGCTATTACCGTTATGAGGCCCTGGACTGCCCATGAATAAGTAATAAACAATAGCCCACGCCAATAGAATATATAAATTATATTTATGTAATTATATATTAGTATTGACGTAAGCGCTATTGTCCATTATCCTCATTCATTGAAACTGTCCAGATTTCATAACAGGATAATATTTTTTAGCGCTCTATTTTCTTAATTGCCACGATCCCTAAAAGGGATATGATAAGATAGGGCAAAGATATAAAAAAATACGCGATAAAAACAAATAAACAATTTTCTGTTTTCTTAAAAAACAAGATTTTACAAAAAAGAGAGGTTTCCACTCTGATTAAAAACGCATTAAGTATCATACAAATCTAGAGCAAAAAAGATTTTGCCACTATTTTTTGAACGCTCCTAAAAGTAGGGTTTAGAGCGTATTTTTCATTTTGCAATAAACGGACAAAAACGCTATTTATGAACATAAAAACAGAAGCGCAAAAAGACAAACGACATTTATTTTCTTACGGAAGAAGTATACAACATACGAAATAATGCCATAACTTTGCGACGTGCGTACTCGCTCTCATAGAGCCAGCCACCAAAAAGCACCGACGTAAAATCAACATATATAGCGAATAACTTAACCTTATTCAAAGAAAGAAAAATCCTATTTGTGCCTAGCAATACTACTAATGAATTGAATGAAAGAATGCTAATAAGCGAATTGAAAAGAAATTCGCAAAAAGCATTGGACAACATCTACAAGATGTATGCAAAGCGATTGTATGCCTTTTGCCTACAATATACCAAATCCAAAGAAAATGCAGAAGAGATCGTAGAAGATGTCTTCGTTTGGATATGGGTGAATCGTTGTGACATACATCAAGAAGAAACTTTGCGATCATTGTTGTTTATAAGGGCAAAACATTACCTTATAAATGCATACCGATCACACATCAATTCTCCGGTTTATGAAGATTATGTAAACTATCAGGACGAATTGGCCACGGATGATATCCAACAGCATATGGAATACGAAGATTTCGTACATCAACTAAGAAACGCTTTAACCAAATTACCGGCCACCCAACAACAGATTATCGAATTGTCGAAGATACAGCAAGTGAGCAACAAAGATATCGCAATGAAACTTTCTTTAAGCGAACAAACGGTAAAAAATCAGTTGTCGTTGGGGCTAAAAAGCTTGCGAAAAGAATTAAATAAAGTTCCTTTTTTATTTTGGTTGCTATTTTTCGTTAATTAATAAGCATCATACGGTATTTATGAAAGAATATAATGTCTATATATAAAAATGATGAATCTGGAGCAGAAATACAGACAAGACAAACTAGCCCCAAAAGAGTTGAAAGAATTGAGGGCAAAAGTAAATTCAACTTCGGATGAATTATTGGAAGATAAAATGCGTAATGAGTGGATGCATGACGATATCGATGTATCTAATGTAGACACGCAAAACATCGACCGACTCAAATTTTCTATTGACAGGAAAATCAATAAGAAATCGTTCTCTTATTCCAAGTTTTTCAAATGGATCCAAGTGGCAGCCATTATCTTGTTGCCTATATCTATAGTTACCATAGGGTATTTGTATAAAGAAAACAATCAGCTGTCTTCGGAAGAAATGGTCGTTGCTACCGGGATAGGAGAACACGCCAAAATCACCTTGCCAGACGGCACCGACGTGACTCTGAATGCCGAATCAAAACTCTACTACATACCTAAGATCTATAATAAAAAAGAGCGGAAGATACGATTTGATGGCGAGGGCTATTTTCAAGTGGCAAAAGATAAACAACGCCCGTTTTTAATAAATGCGCAAGGGTTAAGTGTCAAAGTTCTGGGAACCAAGTTCAATTTATTGGCGCGCAAGAGAGAAAGCACTGCCGTATTGTCATTGCAAGAGGGCAGCGTATTATTTTCTTCTATATTAACCGGCAGAAATGTGATACTTAAGCCTGACCAGAAAGCCATATTGAATCAGTCTACAGGCATCATCACCGTTAAAAAAGCAGAAAATTTTCAAGATATCGTAGCATGGAGACGCAAAGAATTAGTTTTTAGGAATGCGCCTCTTCTGTCCGTTATTAATTCCATTGAAAAGAATTATAATATAAAAATCAAAATCAAAACCAGAAGCTATCTGAAGGATTTGTTTACGGGAACACTACCCAATTCGAATATCAACGAAGACCTGGAGATACTAGAGAAATCATATCATTTTAAAGCAATAATGACAAGCCAAGAGGTATTGATCATTCCCAGCAATTAAAAAAATCTTATAAAATAACGGAAGTAAAAGTTGTTTCGTCCAAGGACAGCTTTTATCTTCTTCTTTATATGTTATACAACATGTATTTTTTTTGGTACTTATAGTAAAAACGCTTGTCTTTACATGAAATGGTCTTTTTTAAGACAACAACAAATGTTTAACTGTTTTAATATTACGAGAAATGAATGGACATTCTAAAACTAGGTGTTTTGCAGTGTTAATGCTACTGTGGTGCTTTTGCTGTATGAAAGTATATGCACAAGAACAGACAGTAACAATTAATCTGAAAAACGCTTCACTCAAACAAGTGCTAAATGTCATCGAAAAACAAACGACGTTTCGTTTTTCATACCGAGATGTGATGATTGACAATCGCAAAGACATCACGATCTCGAAAAAAAACGCATCGGTTGCATGGGTACTCAACACGGTATTGGCAGACAGAAATTTGGAATATAGCATTATATCTTCCAAATCTATCGTCATTTCAGACAAACCTCGACCGAAAGCGAAAGCTGAAACGGAAGAAAATCAAAAAAGAAAAATAACAGGTGTCGTAAAAGATGTTTCCGGCGAGCCTATTATCGGCGCCAGCGTGAGAGAAAGAGGGACAAGCAATGGCGTCATTACCGATATAGAGGGACACTTCAGCCTGACTGTAAATCCGAAAACTGTTCTTGTTTTTTCTTATGTAGGATATTTGAATCGAGAAGAAAAAGCTTCCAAAACCATGAAAGTGATCATGCAAGAGGACAACAAGACATTGAATGAAGTTGTCGTCGTTGGCTACGGGACTCAAAAAAGAATAAATCTTACGGGGGCAGTAGCGACCGTAGATGTGGGCAAAACCCTCGAAAGCCGCCCCATCGCGGATATCGGGCGAGGATTGCAAGGAGCCATACCGGGTGTCAACATCACCATACCTACAGGTGAAATAGGTTCCGACCCACTCATCAAAATCCGTGGACAAGTAGGTTCTATCAGTGGCAACAATCAACCGCTTATACTACTGGACAATGTCGAAATTCCAAGCATACAATTGGTAAATCCCGAAGACGTACAGTCTATATCTATTTTAAAAGATGCCGCATCGTCATCCATTTATGGTTCCAAAGCTGCATTCGGTGTCGTTTTGATAACCTCGAAATCGGGCTCAAGAAGCGAGAAATTGGAAATAAGCTACTCCAACAACATCTCATGGCAGAACCCCGCCAAGCAGATTAATATGGGCGGCATAGACGCTCTTCAATATACGCTGGATGCACAAGACAATCGAGGCGGTACGATGCCTGCAGGCGGTTTTTGGCGAATAAACAGAGACAGTTTTGCCAAAGCCATCGAATGGCAGAAGCTATACGGAGGTAAAGTCAAATGGAACGACCCCGTCGTATACGGACGAGATTGGACCTTCGACGGCGTAGACAAATATGGCTACAGAACGTATGATGCCGTAAAGGCAATGATCAAAAACTGGACACCTACTATCTCGCACAATCTATCTGTAAGCGGCAAATCGGGCAAAACATCCTACAATGTCGGCTTGGGATATATGAGTCAAAGCGGAATGTCAAGAACGGCCAAGAACGACGACTACAAGCGGTACAATGCATCGGTCAGCCTCATTTCCGAAATAAACAAATATGTCACAATCCGTGCCAGTTCCATTTACTCAGATAGAAACAAACGCTATCCGGGTGTCGGAACAACAAGTGCCGACCCTTGGCTTTATCTATATCGTTGGAGTCCGCTTTTCCCCATCGGAGTTAAAGAAAACGGGAATCCGCTACGCGAACCTTCTTACGAGATGGGAGCCGCCAATACAGACAATTTACAAAACAAATATTACAATGTCAACTTGGGGGCTACGGTCAATATCAACAAAAATTGGGACGTCAAGTTCGACTATACATACGATAGGCAAACAACCGACAAAAATTCTTCGGTAGTGTCCTACAATGCCGGCCAGACATGGTATGCGCCCACCACTTGGAAAGACAACGACGGTTATCAGGTATATATAGACCCGACTACGGGGAAGGTTGTCGACACAGGAGGTATTCCCGCCTACTGTTTCCCCATGCAAGAATACTATTCTAATAACACTGTCAACTACGTGCAAAACTACAACAAGGCCGTAGACGACAATACGTTCAATGTATATTCCACTTACAATTTAAACTTGGGACGCGAAGGGCAACATGCTTTCAAGTTTATGCTTGGCATGAATCGTGTCACAAAGAAATGGAGCGAATATACCGGCAAGAAAACGAATTTGATCGATCAGGAGAATCCTCAGTTCCCATTGGCTTCGGGAGATCAATTCATCGACGGCGACCGTAATTGGGAAGCGCAATTAGGCTTCTTCGGACGTATCAACTACGCATACGCAGATAAATATCTTTTCGAAGCGAATTTACGTAGAGACGGTTCTTCCAAGTTCCCTTCCAATCTGCGTTGGCGCTGGTTTCCTTCATTCTCGGCAGGATGGGTTTTCTCCAATGAGACATTCATGAAACCGATCGAGAAGATATGGAGTTTCGGCAAGCTGAGGGCTTCTTGGGGTAGTATCGGCGACCAATCGGTTTCCAACACATTATACAAGTCGGTTTTGGGCTACGATGAATCTACATGGCTCAATGCATCCAACAATTACTTGGTAGAATTCGGTACACCTTCATTGATTGACAAGAAAATCAGTTGGCAACGAATCGAAACACTTGATTTGGGTGCCGACTTCAGATTTTTCAGGAATCAATTGGGACTGAGTTTTGATTGGTATCAACGCGACACCAAAGACATGATCATTCCCGGAGAGAGTTTGCCCGTCACGTTAGGCACAAGTGCTCCTGTAGGCAATTATGGGAATCTGCGGACAAGAGGCTGGGAGTTGTCTCTGGATTTCAATCACCGATTTGCAACAGGGTTGGAAATCAATGCGACCGTTTCGATATCAGACGCCACAACAGAAATCACCAAAGGCGCCGATTACCAGACACCCTGGAAAGACCGTTATTTAAGCAACAGTTATTCTACGGGCCGACGTTATGGAAACATTTACGGATACGTCACTGACCGACTCTTCCAAAAGAACGACTTCGTATACGGTTCGGACAATACAATACAGAAAACGACAGTTGTATACAATGGCACGGCGCATACCACAAATCAACAAACAGCCAAATATCCCATCTATCAAGTTGCTTTCGAAGATGGAAACAAATTAATCTTTGCGCCGGGCGACGTTAAGTTTGTCGATCTCGATGGCGATGGCTACATCACTCCGGGATCTGGCACTAATGGAGACCCCGGCGATCGCAAAGTGATTGGCAATTCTACTCCCCGCTACGAATATAGTTTCCGTCTGGGAGCCAATTACAAAGGTTTTGACTTCTCTGTTTTTTGCCAAGGCATAGGCAAGCGCAAGATATGGGGTAGCGGTCAGTTGGCCATACCCGGCTACAATGCTAAGGAGGGCGCCATACCCGAAACATTCGCAAAAGACTACTGGCGTGAAGACCGCACCAACGCTTTCTATCCCCGTGCATGGGATTTGGGAGGTAGCGACACCGGTTTTGGCATGCAATGCCAAAGCAAGTATTTATTGAATATGGCATATTTAAGAATCAAGAATATCACATTGGGATACACCATACCAAAACAGCTTTTATCACACGTTCTTCTTTCGAAAGCCAGAATTTATGTCTCGTTGGAAAACTTTTTCACGTTCGACAAGCTGAGGGGACTACCAGTCGATCCAGAGGCCATTTCGGGATATTCTATGTTCTCTACGGATTACAATTTAGGACGAACAGGCACCGGTACTCCAGTGTTCAAGTCCCTATCTTGTGGTATTCAATTAACTCTTTAAAATCGAACTATTATGAAACTAAAAATATCATTCATATTGATGTTGACGGCTTTGTTTTTTACCGGTTGTAATGATGTACTCGATCGTCCTTCATTGACTACGGCAGAAGATGATACGTATTGGACAAACGAAGAAAAGGTACGACTCTATGCCAATTCTTTTTATTCTTATTTCTTTGTGGGCTATGGCGTGGGCTACGACACCACTTATGCGCCAAATGCCAACTACACATTCAACGACGACGCTGTGCGATTGTCTACCCAAGCCCAGTTCACCCGTTCAGTGCCTACATCCAAGGGGAGCACGTCCTTAAGTGTCATGTGGGAAAGCGATTTTACCGGTCCTACCTGGAATTTCGCTTGGATTAGAAAAGCGAATATCATGATAGATCGTATCAAGAGCCGCATGACTCGCACTCTATCGTCCGAACAATACAATCACTGGATGGGAATAGGACGCTTCTTCAGAGGACTGGAGTATGCACGCCTGGCGAACGTATTCGGAAATGTTCCTTATTACAACAGAGAGATCTCTAACACGGATTTGAATGAACTGTACAAAGACCGCACGCCACGAAGCGAGGTGATGGATTCTGTTTACAACGACTTCAAATACGCCATGGAGAACGTACGTATCGACGATGGCGCTCAGAACGTAAATCGCTACATCGTAGCCTCGTTCGTGTCGAGATGGGCGTTATATGAAGCCAGCTGGCAAAAATACTATTACAAAGACGATACCCGTGCCGTGAAATTCTACGATTTGGCAGTCAATGCGGCCGAGATGGTTATGAATAGCGGTAAATATGATATTGTGACAGACTTCCGCACACTATTCGGATCTACGGATTTGACAAGCAACAAAGATTGCATTCTGTATCGCAAATACGACGCTACAAAAAGTATTACCCATTCTATCGCCTCGAGCTGTAATATGTTTTCACCGACAGACGTCGGACCCAACTTGGACTTGATCAAATCTTTCATCTGCGTGGATGGCAAGGATTGGCAAACGTCAAGTGTCACAAAAGCCAACGATTTTACCCTAAGCAACCTTGTCAAAACCAGAGACCCGCGTTTCGAAGCCAGTTTTTGGAGCGAACCGACTCCCAAATCGAAAAGTTGCTATCTATATGTCACCAAATTTATTCCCCGCAGTGCTTTGAATTACCTCAAAGACGGCACTACTCCTACAGCCGAATTCCAAAGCAACAAGAACGTCACCGGTTATCCGGTCATGCGATATGCCGAAGTGCTGCTCAATTGGATTGAGGCAAAGGCTGAATTGGCTACATTGGGAGGCTCTCCTATCGTACAAGGTGATATTGACAAATCCATCAATAAGATAAGAAACAGGCCATTGGATAGCGAAGCCATTGCCAAAGGGGTACAAAAGACGGCTCCTATGGACTTAAGCAACCTACCCAACGACCCCGACAGAGATACCTCCGTTTCGCCTCTTATTTGGGAAATCAGACGTGAAAGAAGAATGGAGTTCGCTTTCGAATATTCACGAATCGTCGACCTGAGAAGATGGAAAAAGCTGCAATACATGGATACCGATGCCAACAAAGACCTGTTGGTCGGCACATGGGTCAACTTCCAATCCGAAGTTCCGGATCAGCTCAAAGCGGCCAATATAGGCAAAATACGTGTCATCGATGCTAACGGAAATGCAATTGTCTACAATGGCAGTAACGGTTCCAAGATGAACGGTTTCTTTTGTCCGGCAGAGAATGTAGGCCGATTGCCATTCATCAATATACCGAATGTGAACCCGTATCTTTCGCCCATAGGCACGACCCAAATTTCGACCTATAAAAACAAAGGATACACGCTGACACAGACCGAAGGTTGGCCTAGCACTACAAATTAATAAACAAAATAGGCAATTTTATAAAAAGATAAAATGATGTACAAATTAACAAGAAATATAGTTTTTATGACTGCCTTACTGGGGTTGGGCTTAACTTCTTGTGGCGATTATTACCCTGGGAGCAAAGAAGAGCCTTACGACACCGATCTGAAGACAGTAAAGATAACCAATGCCGGAGCCGATGGCACTACGGTGGTATCGGGCACTATTGACGAGGCCAACAAGATGATCAATTTCCCCCGATTGGACGTCGCATCGAACTTCTCGGCTATCAAAGTCGACGCGGAGGTTTCCGAGGGGGCTCAACTTCAACAATCGTCTTTCGACTTTTCCATGGCAGACGATGAGGTGGAGAAGACTTTGATCTTGCGGGTCATCAGCCACAAAAGATACAAAGACTACTTCATTAAAGTTCGCAAAAACATCCCTGTATATGGCGCCGATTTCACAAAGTCCACCGTATACAATTACTCGGGCGATCATATTTATGCCGATTTCACGTCTTTATTAACCCGCTCGGCATCGTTCGACGGCAATTATGTGCTCATCGTAAGCCGTGCGGCCAACAAGCCTCATCTGCTCAAAGTTTCCGATCTCATAGCGGGAACTCCTAATCCGATACCGCTCGACCTGACTGGCGTCAGCGGCGGCACATATTCATACAACCAGGGAGCTCTCGCCAACGGACACATATACATCGCCACGCTTTCGGGCTCCAAGGCGTCTCCTCTCAAGATTTATTATTGGGATACACCGAATGCCGTTCCAGAGACGATTGCAAATATCAACGTTGCAAATATCCCAAATAGCGGCAACAGGTATGGCGACAACATGTCTGTCAGTATCGACAAGAATGGCAACGGGTATATCTTCTTCGGAGATAATGCTTCTACATCCATCTTGAGATTGAGTGTCACAAACCACAAAACGATAGACAATCCGGTCGTTCTGCCTTCCAATGCCAATGCAACCGCATTTATGAATATCAATTGCATCGAAGGAACTTCTCAATACGTCTGGAGTGGTGTAAGGATACCGGTCACACTGACCGACGAATCGGCCAATGTCAAGTATGCCATGAACGCTGCAAACATCTCTTCCGAAGCTATAGACCCAAGGATCTTCACGTTCAACAACGAGCGTTATCTCATGGTTTGTACCGCCGGATTGGGCAGTGCGAGCAAAGCCACCCCAACGATCTATGTGTACAACATCACCAGAGGCAATACCATTGAAGATGCTCTCAAGATATTCGACAATAGCGACAATCACAACCCTGTCTATTCGTTCGCATTAGGCGGTTTCGGCAACTCGGCTCCTTCGGCGCAGACAGGCTATTATGTAGAGAAAGATGCCAATGGCAAAGATAGCAAACTGTATATATTCGGAGCACGCTCCGATTCGGGTTTTGCCATCTGTTCCTTCCCTATCAAACAACAAGATGACAATTAATCATAGACTTATTTAAAATTCCGATATGAAACATTTTAAATTAAAACATCTCATTTTTATTGCTATTGCTGCCATTGTTGCATCTTGTAGCAGTAATAACAATGACGAAGATACAACGGCAACCAAACCAGTGTTGCCTAAGAAAGAACTGCGGGGAGTATGGATGGCCACCGTTTGGGGGCTCGATTGGCCTATGGGAAATTACGATTCACAGTCTCAGAAAGACCTCTACAAAAGCTATCTCGACCTATTTGTCGCAAACAATATTAATGCTGTATTTTTCCAGATTCGTGGGATGGCAGACGCTTTTTACGATTCGCAATACGAGCCGTGGAGCAAAAATATTACAGGTGACGCAACACAAAAGCCAGACTATGACGTACTGAAATTTCTCATCGACGAGGCACACAAACGGGGCATTCAGTTTCATGCCTGGATCAATCCTTATCGAATAGCAACCCGCACCAGTAAAAGTGCGTCGTTTCCCGATTTGGATCCGAAAATTCCTAAAGAATGGGTGAAAGACTATAACAAAATTCGGATATACAATCCAGCTATGCCCGAAGTACAAAGTCGCATAACGGATATCGTCAAAGAGATTATCTCCAAGTACGACGTAGACGGCATTCACATGGACGATTATTTTTATCCCGCGCTCGACGGTGACGAGAAGATAAACGACGATGCCGAATATGCCACTTATGGAAACGGCAAATACAGCAGCGTCGAAGATTTCAGAAGAGACAACGTGAACAAAGTGGTACAGGCTATTCAGAAAGTTATTGTCGATACCAAACCGAAAGTTGTATTCTCCATCTCGCCGGCTGCAGATAATGACAATAACTACAACAGCCTGTATGCCGATGTTGTAAAATGGTCGCAAGAAGGCTGGGTAGATGTCATCATACCTCAGCTCTATTTCGCCACAGGCTCTGCCGCAAGCAGTTTCAACCAGCGACTGTATTGGTGGTCGCAGTTCACCTACAAGAATGCCTTGATGGTAGGATATGGTTTGTACAAATTCGGAGACCCCACTACTGGAGACAAATTCCAAACGTCGGACGACCTGAAAAGCCAATTCGACTATGCAGCCTCAAAGCCCAAAGTGCAAGGTAGCATCTTGTATAGCGCCAAGTCTTTATTGGACAATAAGGTGAATATCATGGATGTCATTAAGAAAGTATACAGCCATCCGGCCCTCCCTCCATTTCTGGGCAGAACCACTGTAGCCGCTCCATCCGTACCTGCCGATGTTAAAATAAGCGGGAGCAGCATCTCCTGGAGCACCGTCAGCGGATCAAGATACGCCGTATACAAGAGCAACGGAGCAGGCCAGACAGCCTATTTGGTAGCTATCACATCGAGCACCACATACAGCTTGTCCGAGAAAGGCACTTACTTCGTTACTGCTGTCAATGCAGACAATGCTGAAAGTGATATATCTACCCTGGTCACTTATTGACAACACAGACACGTCGATATATAAAGCAGCATCCGGCATTCTTGAGAGGAAGCCGGATGCTTTTTTCTTGTTCTAGCCTCCCCTATTTACTCTCATCGTCATAGACGAAATCGAAACTTATTCTACCGGAATATATTGAAAAACAAATTCTTTGCAGAAATCATCTGCAATACAGAATATTTCAGTAATTTTGTCTGTGGTAAGCAGAGGCACTCAACGGTTATTATACTACTGATTAACAGCCATAAAGACAACAAAAAAAAGCGACAGAAGCCTTCCCTTACATGTGTGTGTCGTCGAACTCAGATTTATATTTGTAAAATAGTATCATAATTATACATATCATGAACAAAGGAAATTTCATCAAACCCTATTTGATCATTTTATTTTGCTTATTTGTCAGTCAAAGTGCTTTTTCTCAATCAAGAAGCAAAAGCATTGCTAACGATAGTATTCAAGAAAGAAACAAATTGAGAGAGTTGTTGCAAAAACCTGAATTGGAGCAGCTCTATTCCAAGACTTATTATAGCTTGTTGGATCGTTTGAATCATGATGGATTTTTGCCAGAGTCTCTTACCGGTGCATATTCGGGTATGTTTCCTCGCACCTCCGGAGCATTTGTACTGCTAATGATCGAAACAGGACGATACAAAGAGGCCGAAGCGAACATAAGATGCGTGCTGGATGCGATAGCACAAAACGATATGGAGCGAACACCACGCGTTATAGGTAAAGAAAAAGAAAAGTATATCATCATAGACGATCAATTTCAAATTGACGCGCAGGCACATGTCATTCTAGCGTGGGCCCGTTTGGCTTTAAAACGTGGACATACCTCTTTCGAAGATGATACTTGGAATCAAGTGAAAATGCTCATGAAACGTACTTGCGATAGAACATTCTTTCAGTATGGAGGTTGGTCCATAGAGCCGGGATTAGTTCGAAATATAGCATTCGAACATTCAAAAGAAAGCCGTATGTGGGATGTATTCGACTTGCTTACGCAAAGCTTTGTTGGTGCAGCGATGACAGACATGGCTAAAATAGCCGCGCGGCACAACGCTCCCGACTTGGTGACTGACTGGAATAAAAAAATAACGATCCTCTCCACCGGTATCAAAAATCATCTGGTATCAAATTATTATGGAGCGCCGGCTTACGCCGAAATGTTCGTCCCAAATGGGAACGGCGGCGTTCAGTACAATGGACTAGGATGGGTAAATCTGTCGCCGATAGCTGCGGGATGGGAAGGTGCCGATCATCAGATATTGAAAAACACCGTAGAAATAATGAACCGGAGATTGTTAAAACATAGCAATGGTGTGGTATGGATGCCTACCGACGGTTATCCCGATGGGCGGTTCTCGAACGAAATAATTGGTAAAGGCATGGCTTGGGAGATCGATTTTGCGCGTTCCGAAAATGATTACAAAAGGATTCATCAAATTCTTGATTTAATATTAACCGTCAATGCCGGCAAGCCTCTTTACTTGGAAGGAGCATGGCTTGAGGGTAACGGTAAGACACTGTCCAACATTATTTCGAATGATGATTTGGCTAAAATGAAAACTTCGATTTGGAAAGTGAAAGATGCGGGTAACGGAGAACAAACAGCTTGGTGGTGTTGGTCAATCGCTCGACTAAGAAAGTCGGTAGGGTTGCCGGCAGAGCCAAGAAGATGAAAGGATTTAATCATACTACGACCATGAACAAACCGCGAAAACTCATCAATAAATAGTTCTCATTCATAAGTTCCACCGCAGGGAGAACTTACGAACAGGAGTTGCTTCTGTTGTATAACTCCTACTTTGGTATTCTTTGTTGATACCCTATTTCCGGTTTTTTTCAACCGTATCTCACAGCCATAACTAACGGATGTTACTGCGGTAACTAACGGAAGTTATCCTAACAACTAACGTTAGTTTCGCCAACAACATCCGTTAGTTACCGCAGCAACATACGGTTGATTTTTTATTTCTGTCGATATCTTTTTGTACTACTGTATTTTCCATGATTTGTATCTGCGCCAAAAATTGAATTTGGTTAGAGAGGTGTACACTACTGCTCTTTCAAACCACTTATAACGTAAAAGATAATGAAGCATTCTATAAAAGACCAAAAAGAGGAATAAGAACAAAACGTTTTCTAAGATGAATTTTAATCCTCCATTTTGATTAATCGGGCTGAAATAGGAATACTTGTATGTAACAAAAGAAAACAGACAACTAAATGTCAAAGCGAAAACCAACAATGTGCCATGCGCAGTTTCTATAGCTCGTTTCGGGCAGTTGTTCATACAGCGCATACAGCTCTCGCAATGGAACGTCCAAAACGGACGTTTATCTATGATTTTGATGGCTTGTATAGGACATTGCCGTTGACAGAGCCCGCACTGCGTGCAATCGTGTGATGCATAAAAAGTCTTAGCTATAATAAAACGTCCTACCACATAATAAAGCACAGCGATTGGTGCTAAGACAGTATCTATCAAACACTCGCGCACACTCCAGAAGTTTTTATTTCCAGCAAGTGTCTGTTGTGCAAAAGTCCTTATTTGAGGTAGAATTTTGGAATAAATAAAGTTGACGGTGCGTCTAGTCAGCCCGGGATGTAGCGAAATCCAGTTAGAAGGCAAATCTACCGGATAGAGAGCCTGAATATGATAACCTTTCAATATCAATATCAAGGCCGATAAATACAGACTAATACCCGATATTCCCGGAGTTATCCATCGACCAATACGCATACCGGCACGTGTATTCATTAATACTACTTGATTTCTTCCTCTTGGAAAGCGAAACAGATAATGCAGAATTACAGGAGGATAGTTAAAACCATGCACAGGCGAAACAAAAACGAGCAACGCATTGCTCTTCGGCTGGGATATATGCAGCCGATTGGTTTGAGCAACATCAATAATTTCTGTAGGAATCCCGATAGTCTTTGCTTCTTGCGCAAAAACCAGAGCTACGTTTTTTGAATTTCCTGTACCGGAAAAGTAATGGATTTGAACTTCTTCCATACATCCTCATGTTTATTTTACCTCATTCAATCTATACCAACTTCGGCCTCAGAATCGCATTTATCCAATTTTCAGACCTCACTAATTGGTATCGGTTACAAATTTAGAAAATATATTTATTATCGACTCTTTATTTTACAATTATCTACTGTTCGTATATCATCAATTTATTTTTTATACAAAGATTAAGTCATTTCATTTATTGTCCATCTTTTCTAAATACCATTAGATCTATTGCAAAATTCAGTTATTCTTTAATTTATTCTAAATCACGAGAGGGTGCACACAATCTCTTCTTCCGTTTTTAAGAGGTTGACAGAGGATTACTTCAGAGTTAGACCTAGCTATGAATAAGGCATATAATCATCCAAGTTATCCAAACGAACCAAATGTTCAATTCATATATCAATTTGTTCAATACAGTAATATTTGAATAGAACAGTATATACGCGTTTTCTATTTTTGTGGCATTGAATTTAAAAGAATGTAGAAAGATGAAGAAAATGACGTTGTTTATTGTATCGTGCTTGGTGACGATCAATATGTTGGCTTTCAACCCGAATGACAGGGTGTTGGGTAAGTGGATAAATGAAAATCGAACACGGATCATCGAATTTGTGAAGACAAATCACGGATATGATGCCTATATCAGACATGCCGAGGATGAATCATTGAACGGACATGTGCAGATTGAAGGATTGCGGCCGGCATCCCCAGATCTTTTCGTGGGCGGCACGGCTTATCTATTCAGCCGCAATAAAAAGATAAAATGTGAGGCCCATTTAGAAGGATCTCAAAAGCTATATATTACCGGAAGATACGGACTAGCCTCGAAGACTCAGAAATGGACAAGATATTGATGAATAGCATGAAAATAAGGAAAATATATTTGGTAGCTTTGGGGATTGCAGGTAGCCTTTCCGCTTCTGCTCAAGTGACATTCAGCTCTTTGAAAGATGTGTTCGATTATGCTGACAAGCACGAAATATCCATACAGACAGCTCTTATAGACGAACAAATCGCAACAGCCAAGGCAAAGCAAGCAAAGTCGCAACTATATCCCCAACTAACAGGATCTGCCGGATACAACGACAACATTAGCCTACAGCCTACGCTGGTTCCGGCTAATATTTTCGACTCAACGGCCCCTGCCGGAGAATACAAGAAATATAAATTCGGCAAGAAATATACCAGTGATGCGACCGTAGCTCTGCAATGGAGCATCATGGATTTTCAAAAGAACTTGGCAGTGAAAGTAGCATCAAGTGAAATGAAGGCGAGCAAATTGTCTACCGCTTCGAGTAAATGGAACACTTATATGAATTTAGCTTCTGTCTATTACTCAATTCTAATTACCCGCAAGTCAATGGATTTCTATAAAGAAAATGTGAAAACAGCCGATCTTTTATTGAATAATGCATTGGATAAGTATAAAAACGGAGTGATCAGCGAAGAGGTGCTCGATCGTACTAAAATAGAGCAAATCAATGCTCTGAAAGAATTACATGCCACCGAAAGCTCGTTGCAAAAGTTGATTTGCCAATTGCAGAGTGACTTGGCGATAAATGATGAAATCATCGTAGCCGATAATGCCGATAAGCACATCAATGCAGATATGGACCTCTACTTTGGAACAGTACATCCTGAGGTAAAATATAAGGAAAGCATGCTCGATTACAATCGATTGCAATTGAAGCAGGCAAAGGCTTTCAACTATCCATCATTGAGCCTGACCTATCAATATCAGTATAATTGGACAGCAGATCGATTGATGGATTATGGCAATGCAATTTCATACAACACCCAATTTGTAGGGTTGAAACTGAGCATCCCCTTATTCACGGGATTCCACAACAAGTATAAGATAAAAGAAGCGCAATGGAATGTGAGGCAAGCGCAATATCAATTGGATGCAACGCGGATTGCCAGAAGCAAGGAAGACGAGATGTTGAAGATCGATTATCTCCAGTCAAAACATGACTATGAGGATGAATCTCGCATATTGAATCTCCGGCAAGATGCTGATTCTAAAATCAATGATACATATCAGAAAGGGGTCATCAGTCTGGATGAACGATTGGATAAATATCAAGATTTGCTGAATGAACAAAATAATTATATCAAAAATATGGGCAATTATCTGATAGCCCAATATCAAGTTTACATCAGACATATCAATTTTTAATACAATGAAATTATATATAAAAGCGGTTCTGTTTATAGCTATTGTGGGGTTGAACCTTACATCATGCAAAAAGGAAGAAAAGACCTCGCCCGTAATGAAACATATTGAAGAAGCTGTATTTGCCAACGGTGCGGTAACACAAAGAAATGAATATATAGCATCTGCCAATGCAGAAGGATTCATTAATGACATTCCTATTACGGAAGGGAAAATGGTACATACAGGCGATTTGCTGTTCACTATAAAAAGCGATGCCCCTGAAAACCAATTACGTGAATCGCAGATAGTGTATGATGATGCTGCAAGAAACACAAATCCGTCGGCACCGCAATTATCGCAAATACACATCCAAATCAGCTATGCAAAAGAGAAAGTAGACTTCGATAAGAAAAATTTGGATCGATATAAGACCTTGAGAGTAACAAATGCGGTTTCCGAAATGGACTTGGAAGAGAAAGAAATAAGCTATAAGAACTCTCTTTCGAACTTGAAGGCACTTGAAAGATCGTATAAACAAACGGCCGACGAACTGAGATTGAATGCTAGAAAGAGTAAATCGCAGGTGATGGATCAACTTATCAATAAAGGATATTTCTCTATAAAAGCAGATAAAGACGGAACGGTACTGAATGTGTATAAGAAGAAAGGTGAACTGGTGAAGACAGGCGATCAGATTGCTCAGATAGCCAGCGGTGAAACATACCTGAAACTATATGTAGCCGAAGAGGATATTGAGAAAGTTCGTTGCGGGCAACAGGCAAAAGTGGAGATAAATACTTATCCGGGAAAGACATGGGATGCGACAGTGACCCGGATTCTGCCTGCATTCGACGATAGTCAACAGTCATTTGTCATAGAAGCCAAGCTGAATGACAGCAACGTGCATTTGTTCTCCGGATCGCAGGTTCAAGCGAATATCGTGGTGAGCAGAAGTAAATACGCACTGGTGATCCCTTCTTCTTATTTGGTAAAAGAGACGTATGTACTGCTGCAAAACGGCACACAAAGACAGATCGTAGTAGGCAATAAGAATAGAGAATGGACGGAAGTGTTGTCTGGATTAAATAAAAAGGATGTGATAGTAATGGCTAAATAAGGATTCAATGAATACAAACAACAAAATAGCGTGGACACATCTGACATCCAAAATACAACAATTGGTAGTAGCCGTTCTGAGCGTCACATTCGGAATATCCATGTATATATTCATGAATGGATTTGTAGGAGGCATCAACACTGCATTTGACGACATCACATTTTCTACTATGGCGCACATAAGAGTATACAACGATCTGCCCAATGACGAGCCGTCTCTTATCCCCCACACCACTAACGATACGATTCAATTCATCCATAATGCCAGACATATAAAATATACGGAAGGAATAAAAAACGCCCAAGAGATCATCCAAATAGCCAAGGGGTTTGCTCAGGTCACAGCCGTGACAGAACAAATTAATCAAAATGTATTCTTCCGAAACGGTATAACGAAGGTGAGCGGCAATCTTTCGGGTATTGATGTGGAAAATGAAGATAAAGTGTTTCGTACATCGAAATATATGCTTCAAGGTCATATTTATGACCTTGAAAAGAGGAACGATGGCATCGTGCTCGGTAGTGGCTTGGCTCAAAGCATCTGTGTAAATGTAGGTGACAACGTGACGCTAACAACTGCCGATGGAACGCACAAATCATTTAAGGTATTGGGCATCTTCGAAAGCGGAGCATCGGCTACCGATAAGTCGAAAGCGATGATTTCCATTCGTTCGGCAAGGCAGTTGTTTTCAAAAAACGCCTCGTATGCTTCAGACATTCAAATTAATGTGCGAGATTATAATAAAGTAGAGGAAGTATCGGATAAGATGGCGAAAATGGTTCCTTACAAAGTGGAGTCATGGAAAGAAGGAAATAGTCAATTGGAATCGTCTTCAATGTTGAGAAATATTCTTGCAATGGTTATATCTATTTCAATTCTCACTGTGGCAGGATTCGGGATATACAATATTATGAATATGACCGTGAACGAAAAGATGCGCGAAATAGCGATACTGAAAGCGATGGGATTCAACGGAAAAGATATCGTTCACATTTTTATTATGCAATCATTGTGTATCGGAATAATAGGAGGTACAGTCGGAATGGGACTAGGCTCATTGATTATTTATATCGTACGACAGATACCCTATAAGATAGCTTCATTCACATCTCTTCCCGTTGCATTCAGGTTGATAGATTACATCATGGCGTTTTTCTTCGGATTGATAGTTACGATAATTGCCGGATATTTGCCTGCCAGAAAGGCCTCAAAAGTAGATCCGGTAGAAATATTAAGAGGATAATAAAATGGAAAAAGTTTTATCAGTAAATAATGTAGTGAAGAGTTTTCATCAACCTGAGGATTTCCAGGTTCTCAAAGGTGTGGACTTTGAAGTGGAAAAAGGAGAGTTTGTATCCATCGTCGGTAAGTCAGGATCAGGAAAATCTACACTGTTGTATATCCTATCTACGATGGATACAGATTACGATGGAAGCATTACGATTAATGGCAGCAATGTGACCGGTGTCAAGCAAAACAAGCTTGCAGCCTTTCGTAACGAACATATAGGGTTCGTATTTCAGTTTCATTTTCTTCTGCCGGAATTCAGTGTTATTGACAATGTGATGCTACCTGCATTAAAATGGGGTAAGAAGCCGATAGACGTTGTTCGTGAGCGAGCTCGCGAATTGTTGAGAATGTTGGATGTAACGGGGCAAGAAGAGAAAAAGGCATCGCTGTTGTCCGGAGGACAGCAACAGCGTGTAGCTATAGCCAGAGCATTGATCAATGATCCTACTATTATCATGGGAGACGAGCCCACCGGCAATTTGGATTCTAAAAACACAAAGAACGTATTCCGCATCTTCAAAGAGCTTTCAAGAGAGCAAGGTCAAACCATTATAACCGTAACGCATGACAATGATTTTGCCAGTAACTGTGATAGAGTCATTGAACTCAAAGACGGGCAAATTGTAAACCAATAACAGATCAAAAGCTTTCAGGAAATGTGTATTACTAGCGATGAAGCGGGACAGTCCTTTATTCTTCCTCAATAATAAAGAACTAATTCTGAAATAAATATATATCTTTGGGGACATAATGTAATATTGATTGGCAATGTTGGCAAATTTATCAGAAAGAGGCAAAAATAATCTTCGGGCAATATCCTTATCGCTCTTATTGCCGATATGGAACATCTTTACAAATAGAATGCCTACGCATATAGATTTTTTGAAATGGTTAGCCATCTCTTTTACTCTATATTGTTTGTGGCAGGCTCTTTATTTAAGTTCAAAAAAAGAAAATAAGAAAAAATGGTTGGATGTATTGGCCTCTTACGTATTGGTGACTGCAATGGCATACATCCTTTTTGTCGTGTTGATATTGCATGATACAGAAAAGTTCAGATGGCTCTTTCTTTTCAAATTTCTTATGGTAGCTATCTTATTTCGAATCATTCAGTTCGGGGTAAGAGCCAGCGAAGATAGAGCTCAACTACAAATGGAAAAGCAACAAATGCTTGCCGAGAATTATCGAGTGCAGCTACAGGAACTAAGGAGTAAAGTGGACCCCCATTTTCTGTTCAATTCCCTAAACACTCTTCGCGTAATGGTAAGAAACGGTAATAAAGATTCCGAAAAATTCGTGATGAGTCTATGCGATTTTTACAGACAAACACTAAAATACAATGAATCGTCTGTTATAACTGTTGCCGAAGAAATTAATGTATTGAATTCATATTTCTTTTTAATGCAGACTCGAAATAAAGATGCCGTCAGCATAAATATAGAATTGCCGGAAAATGTGATGAAAGATAAAGTGCCGACTTTAAGTATGCAAATATTGATAGAAAATTGCTTCAAACACAACAGGATGTCAGCGACTTTGCCTTTACGAATTAATATCTATTCCGATAAAGATTACATTTGGATAAAAAATAATATCCAACCTAAAATCACCTATTTCGAACCATCCGGATACGGATTATCCAATATTCGCAACCGTTACGAATTGTTTGGTATATCAGATGATTCTGTTGTTATAAATAAAAGCGATGACTACTTTGAAGTGAAACTAAAATTGATAAAATAATGAATGTCTTGATTGTAGAAGATGAAACATATACAGCAGAACTTCTGAAAGAAATTATAGAAAAAGATTCAAACTTTCTTGTTACTGCAATGACCAGATCAATCATGGATACTATTCATTTTTTGAGTAAACATCAGAATAACATTGATCTGATTTTCCTAGATATTCAGCTTGAAGACGGCTACTGCTTCGAGATATTCAAACATATAAATATAATGGTTCCTGTATGTTTTTGTACAGCCTATGACGAATATACATTGCAAGCGATAAAAAGCAACGGCATTGAATATATACTGAAGCCATTTCAAGAAGAAGAGATAATAGCGGCTCTTAATAAATTTAAGAATTTTGTAGGACATATCCAAAATAAAGGAATCAGTTCATTGATCATGCCTGTGACGCAACAAACATATCAGGAAAGCTTCCTTACTCAAGTACGCGAAAAATCAATTATAATATACACTAAAGACGTGGCTGCATTTTTCATAGAGAATGCGATTGTGTATATGTTTACGTTTGACAATGAAAAATATCCGCTGTTCAAAAACATGGAATACGTAGAGAGTGTATGCAATCCTCAACTCTTTTTTAGAATCAACAGGCAAATCATGATCAATAGAAATGCAGTGGTATCAATGCAACCGTATTTTAACCGTAAAGTTGTATTACAATTGAAAATACAAATACCCGAGAAACCAATCATAAGTCGGTTGAAAGTGTCTGCTTTCAAAAAATGGCTAGAAAAATGATTAAACAGCAAGGTAAATAAATTCAAAACAACTTTTTTAATTAAAAAACGATATCCTGATCAAGGGCGCTTCTAGAGAAGACTTAAGACATGATTTAATTGCCATTCCCTATACATCTAAGAACATTGAAGTCAAGCAAATGACATTCTAAGAAAGCATAGAAAAAGAGCCTATTTAAATTTTATTCAATAATAGTTTTATAAAAAAAATCGAACATATTTTTAGCAGACCGAAGGGAAAAGCTCCACCAAGGTAGAGCCGAAACAGATGCCGATGCGCTTATTCGGGCTCAAGATACGACTGATGATATGGTAAAATCATTATCGGTTAAACAGATAGAAGGCAACTGGTATATGGTAAGTTATACTTCCAGCAAAGGAATGAAGTTCGAAAGGTCAGAAAATATACCCATGAAAGTCATTCGAAGTGGCAACGGATATCTGATAGACTATATCACTCCTTCTTGGAATACCATAAATGATGGTGGTACAATGCTCGAAGAATCTACCTCACTTCCTATTAACACATCTTCTCCTTATTCTTTTCTGGATTCTTTTTATAGGATATATACTTTGATGTATGCTACAATGCCTGATGGACTCACTGCCCGACTTGCTGCACTGCGTGCAAAATATCTCACGCCAAAAGCGCTGTCGCAGTTCAAAGAGGTAGAAAAGAAAATCATCCGAAGGTAGCCCTAACAACTACGATATGCTGATTGATGGTTTCGACTACGACCCAAACTGGGGACTAACTGCAGTTCGCAACTCTCTTAAGGATGGAGTCTTTAAATGTATTTATAAAAGAAACCCCAAATCAGAAAAATTCAATTTCTTCGGAGTAAAAGTAATCAAGCAAGGTACAAGCTATATGATTGATGGGATAATATTGAGATAATATGTCTCAAAAACAGTTGTTTTGCTCCTTTCTAGTACGCCATTTTATAAATGCCGACGGCAATAGTGGGCGTCCCCTTCTCTGTTAGCGAAACGGTGAGCGTAGAGCAAATTGCCCGTTCTGCTATCTGCGCTACACTCAGGTTAAGGCAAAGAGGGCCAACCTTATTTGTTCACGTAAAATCTGTATCTTTTGCTCCATTTTTCGAGACAATTTTGTACCTTCCGTATCATTTATTAATATAATGACTTTTGCCTATTTTATGATAGATTGAACAAAAAGACAAAAGAATAATGATAAGTATCCAATTAAACACCCCTCTTCTATTACAACATATTCATTATACCATTATATTTACAGAAAATTTCAAACGATTATTGACGACTGAATAAACGGATATGAGTCGGTGCAACACTGAATCCTAAATAGAATAGTTAACTTAAACAATTTTGAGTATGAAAAGATTATTATTATTTATTTCCATTGCAGTATTTGTCGCTTCCGGATTGAAAGCGCAATCGAATATTAAAATTGCGCTGAACAGTATGCAACAAAAGGAGAAAGTGAGCAATACAAAACAAGGCGTTTCAGCTACCTATTATGCGAAAAATAAGCAACAGGTCGATGCCATCCAACAAGCATTCAAGAAAGACTGCTTCAAAGCTTCCATGATTCTTGAGGGAAAGAACAAACAAAAGAATAACTTCGAAACCCTTATCTTCAAGTCCAAGAACACGCAGGACATATATACCTTAGAGGTCATCGGTAAGGCCAATGCCAAGATAACGTATCTATTGAGCAACATAAAGGATGCCGATCACCAAATAAACGAACTTACAAAAGACAAGAATAACAATATCAGATATTGTATACCAAAAAATGGATACATCAATATTAATGGCAAACACATGACAATGAAACAGGCAAGAAAGAGGGCTATAATGTCGAAACGATTCCCAATTAAAGCACTTGTAGCATTCTGATACTGCACAAGGCTCATGAAATGCGAGAGCATTCATCCTTGCTATCTTTAAAATAGTTATCCCTTAAAAAGTACCTTCCAGCGGAATATACTTTTTAAGGGATAATTTTTTACTGATAAGACAAATATGCTCTATTATTGTTTTCCAGTGTTCAACAGTTCATCCAATTTCTTCTCAAGAGCCTCTTTCTGCAACCCCCTACTAATAATTCGGCCATCAGGACCTACAATAATTGTCAATGGAATAGCCGAAACTGCATAAGCGTGTGCCACTTTCCCATCGTAATCACAGACTTGAAGCCAACCGCAGCCTTCTTGCTTCAATGCTTTTCGCCAAGCCTCATCACTTCTGTCAAGCGACAAACCAAGAATGAGAAGATTAGCTTTTTCATATTTCTTGTTCAGAGCAGCTACACCAGGCAGCGCATTACGACAAGAAGCGCACCATGAAGCCCAAAAATCTATCAATACATATTTACCCTTGGCCGAAGACAACGTAAATGTGCCGCCCGTAGAGTTGGAAAGCGTGAAATCGGGAGCAGCAGTTCCTTCAGAGCACGAAAGGAGCTGCTTTGCATAATGCTTCATTCTCACCACTTCTTCTCTATTCTGCATAGATTTATCCAATAGTGCAATTGCACTATTAAGCTGCATTCCGTTCATGTGGCTCGACTTATATTCTAGCAATTTTAATGCAATAACCGACTTTGGATAAGTTTTTATGTAGTCCAATTCTGCCTTATCGATTTGTTTCTCACAATTTTTTATCACGTTGTTCATACTGTCTCGATAAGCAGTGCCCCTGTCATAATTCTCCGACAGTATAGATCCAAGAGTATAGCGTTTGCTATACATCGGGCTGACCATGTGTTTAAACACTTCATTCTCGTTATTCGTATGGGTTCCCTTAACGGTTGTATTATACATTTTCCCGGAAACTCGAATTTCCCCTTTCTCCAAATAAACTTCGCCAACAGAACAGAATTTCCCTTTAATAGAAAGAGTCGCCCAAGTAGGCTCCTTAGGAGCATTTCCTCTGTATTCAAAATTGCCGTTTCTAACGACTACACTATCAATATCCCTGGCAGGAGGACCTACCAAACGAAGATACAACACCGTGCCATCTTCAATGTCCGCTACATGCCCCTGAATATGATAAACAGGAATATTGGCAACGGATGCCAAACACATTACAAAAAATGATACTAATAAATTCATATTACATTACTTTACGCCAGATACTAACAACCTTTCCGGCAATATTATCATATCTCTTCAAAATAGCACCCTTATCTGTCAACGACGTACTGATAATTAACAGAGAGCTTGATGACGCATTTGTTTGAATAGCAACACCCAATTCATTCACATTTCTGTTTTTATCATAACTATAATGCATAGCCGTAATCGGACCTTCGTATGTACAAATGTCGTTCAGTGCGGATGCCCCAGCATCCAACGCTTCCAGGTTCAGAGCCATCAATTTATTTCCGTTCGAAATCATCAAATAAGGATTCACCGCATGCCCTACAAAACAAGAGTTTTCATTGATTACACCATCAGGAAATTCATAACGTCCCGAGAAAGTCACCGTACCATAAACATCCGTGACCGACATTTTATGCAGCACATACTTCCCTGCACTTGTCTTCAGCACACTCAACACCTCTCCTTTATAATCCATACCCATCCAGACAGGTTCTCCTTCCAGATTATCAGAGTCGATAGTTTTGATAGACGAGCTCCCTACGATTAAGGGAGAGACTTTTGTCGACAGTGAAGACTGAGAAAAATAAACATAGCGTTTATTCAATATATCTGCAGTCAAGTAATAGTCACCATTCCAACCATAACCATAATAGTTACATACTTTATAGCCTTTACTATCTCCATCAAGAGGATATTCGAAATAGCCATCTTCAGGTGTGACACCAACATTACCGACTGTCTTCTCGTAGATTTTACCATTATTAATGACAAAAAGTGCATTGTCAATAGAATAACGTTCCGAACTGATAGCACCGATAGAAAAGCTTCCTTCGCCTTTATATTGGTCGTCCAAATAAAGCTGACGAAGCATACTTGTGCCATCCAAATCGACACTCTTACCGTTATTGCATACAGCTGTTACGCGACTATAATAGCCTCCGGTAAGTCCATCTTGATAAATAAGTTGTTTCACACAATTGGGAGTACCCGAAAGTGGTTCTTTATTAACCGTATTATACACATCAGGGAAATAAGTATTCCCCTCTTCATACGATTGAAATGACAACACAGGTTTTTCAGCTACAGAGCCCAGAATGAGCCACCCCGTCTGGAAAGGAGAGACAACCGTAACATTCATTCTTTTAGTATAACGCACTCTGTTCGATTTATCGATAACTTCAAAAATCAAGAGATTGGAAGACGTCAGAGTATTGACAAAAGTGTACGACAGATCCTTCTCTTTGCTCAAAGTATCGTTGCTGATACGCCAGCAGTAGTCAAGATTAGTAGCATCAATATCAGTCGCAATAGTAGGTTTCAGCGCAATGGGCTGTTGCAGAATGAAGCGATAAGAGTCATTCAAACCGCTTATCTTCGCTTCCTTCAAAGTTGTATATTCATAATTACCATTATCTTCGATACACGAAGCGAGTCCCAAAAGGAGAAATAATAAATAATATATTTTTTTCATATGCATATCTTTTAATAATTACCCAAACTTTCGGATACAGGCATCTTCAAATCGTCATCATAAGGATTGCCCTTCGTCGTACGCAACCAGTTTTTGAAAGCCAGTGCTTTCATCTTGATGAGTCCATCTTTATACGTTTTGTAGATAAAATTTCCAGTCCCATAATCTTGCCATACAATATATTCGTTTGTATCGAAAGGATCAGAGCCATCAGTTACACCCATAAATTCAAGCCAAAGCAACAGCTTCTTAGTAGAATAGCTACCTAAATAACGATTATACACTGTAGACGTCCACCAATCAGGCTTCACAAGTTGGTCGGTAATAGACACTTGTATTTTATCGACCTCGCCAATCTTAAATTTATTGTTCTCCACCAGCTGTAAAGTCAGTTTATAAGAAGCCGTTTTCATATCAGCTGTGCGAATTAATAGAATTTTAGCAGAGCCGGTATTCTTATGGGCTGCAATAATTTGCTTTTCGGGATTCAATATACGGTAATGCACGTCGGCCTTAGCCGTTGTCAATGTGTCGATAACTTTAAAGGTAAATTCGGCATCCTTATCCATATAGCGACCGGCAAAGCTGACCGGAATATTGATCGTATCGGTCTCTACAGAAGCATCTTTGAATATAAAAGTATACGATATGGAAGGATAATCCTGACCACTAGCTACAGATTCATTGAAAGAAATGTATTCATTACTATCGAAATAATCAATCTCATCCGTAGAACAACCGGCACAAAGAACAAGTGCCGTACACATCAATATTGAGTATAATATTTTTTTCATGATTTCTGCGTTTTATGATTTTGGTATATCTCCATACTCCTTTTCTGCTTCAGGAAGTGGGAATGTATAATATCCGGGCTGCATGGGATAAGTAGCACCCGACCACCATGGACTGAAAGACGGAATGCTATTAGCCTGTAAGCGTTTATACATGAAAAATGTCTGACCCTCGGCATAAGTTTCCTTACGCATTTCCTTCTTTACATATTCCAAGAGCTGGGTTCCGTTAGCAGTATCTTCGATTCCTTTATTGGTTGACAGATAACCACGATGAGTTTTCAATTCTCTCAAGAGACGGATTGTCTCTGTCGGATTGGAAGAGATATTACATTCGGCAGCAATAAGATACATTTCACCCAAACGTAACAAAGGCACTGTCTCTTCTTTCAATACAGACGATCCGGCGGGACTCTGATCATATTTGCAAGATATAACCTTGTTCTTCTCTTTGTTATTAGTCATCAGGTAAAGGTAACGATAGTCATTGCCATCTTCAAACACGTTAAGACCGTAATTGCCGTATCCGTCGGTCAACGAATATTTTTCAGAAGTGAAATAAGAACTATAGTACGTACTCAATTTAGGAACATTTAGAGCACTGATTATTTCGGACATGAAAACCCGATCGGGATGGTCACCCGTCAAGTCGCTTTCACTAACCCATTTGAATGGTCCATTATTGATAACATCCATCGCATATTTAAGAGCCGAATCCTTATCGCCTACATATAAGTAAACACGGGCTTTCAAAGCCTCTACGGCCCAATAGTTGAACCGATATTGACGATTGGCAAGGAAATTATCCTTGCCCGAAAGTACCCTGGTAATGCCCGATAATATCGGATCATTAGCGCCTTTCAACAGCATTTCTGCCTTATCCAAATCGGCAAGTACCTTCTTTATGACCTGCGACTCAGAAATATGAGAATAGCGCTTGCTTTCATAACTTTCTACATAAGGAATGGCTATCTTAGATTCGTTTCCGGTATAAGCGGGGGCAAACATACGGAGCAAATCGAAATGAAGAAAAGCTCTCATAGCCAAAGCTTCTCCTTCGAGTATATCTCCTTCGCCCTTAGAAAACAACGTTTTATGGCTCTCAATATCATTCAATATACTGTTATCATTGGCAATCGTATTGTACATTTTAGTCCAAATGGCATCTATGATAGGCCGAACGCTATTATCTGTATAACTGTAGTTAGCAGAAAGCGACCAACAATAATTCTTGGCAAAACCTTCTATAGAGCCATAAGTAAGTTGATGACCATATATCGACTCATCAGCCATATTAATATAGCATCCATAAAGCATCTCTTTGAAACCGGCTTCGGTGGTAATCAAATCTTCGCGGTCTTTTTCGGTTGAAGGGCTAACATTAAGCCAATCACTACACGAAGTTAAACCTATTGATATTAAAATAATATATATAAACTTTTTCATCGTCTGTAATTTTAGAAATTAGCACGTAGACCAATAGAAAACGAACGAGCGTATGGATAAGAAGTTCCTCTTTCTCGTTTTACAGTAGAAAGATACATGATATCCGACATATTGAACGACCACCTCAGACTTTCCATGTGCAATGGGCTAATGAGTTTTTTAGGCATTTCATATTGAAAAGACAATGAAGACAACTGCAAATAGTTATAATCTTGTACAAAACGCGAACTTGCATAAGTATATTCCTGAGAATATCTACGTGTAATATTAGCTTTATAACGAGCTATATCACCTGCTTTCTGCCAAGTATCGGTAAGTACTCTCTCATCAACATTCTGATACTTATTTGAGTTTTCGACCATATCAACCAACGTATTGTTGTAGGCCTGACCACCGTAAGAATAAGCAAAGGTGGCATTGAAATACAACCCTTTCCAGCTTATATTCGTACCGAACGTACCTCTCACCTTGGGTTCCGTATCGCCAACAACAACTTTATCATTGGCATTCCAAGTCCACGTCGGGTTACCTTCTTTCGTTAGAAACAATTCTTTTCCTGTCATCGGATCGATGCCCAACGAACGAACAGCATAAATAGCCGTTGTAGACTCTCCTTCCTGATATTTGGTAAGTAGCTTGTGTGTAAGCTGTTTATATTCCGTATCCGAATGTCCATCAGCAGAATCGACTTTTTTGTTATATGCTTCCAAAGCCGAAGAGATCGACAAAATTCTATTTTTATTATGTGTCGCCGAACCGAACAAATAAACATTCAGACTAGGTGTTTTATAGGCCAATACACGCAACGTCAATTCATAGCCTGTATTGCGCATTTTTCCCAAGTTAGAAATATAACTATCAAAGCCCATTGAAGGAGGCGTTGTAATAGGCAATACCATATCTGTAGTGAGCCTGTTATAAAAGCTCATAGAGAAATCCAGTCTATTAAAGAGACCTACTGTCGCGCCGCATTCATACATCTTTGTATTCTGCCACTTCAAATCTTTATTTCCCATCGCTTCGAGCAGCACACCAATATTTCCATCATAGCGGGCGTCTTTTGTAAACTGATACATGTCACGGGCTTGATAAGGATTGAAATTTATCGAACCTACTTCACCATAAGTAGCTCTCAACTTCAACATATCGACAAAGCCCAATTTCTTTATGAAAGACTCGTTAAATACATTCCAACCAAAACCAAGACTATAGAAAGGAGCCGTTCTCTGCTTTGTCCCAAATTGAGAAGAGCCATCCAAACGATAAGAGAAGTCGAACAGGTATTTATTATCGTAAGCATAATTAGCTGATGCAAAGAAACTGGCTAAGCGGGTATGTCCCTCGGAATTGGAAGGAGCGCCACCTTTTTCGTAACCCGAAGCGTATGCCGGTTCCGACTCGTCCTCATCGCCAAATCCAACAGCAGTAAATCCATACAACTGGCTACGGGCATCGGACAAAGAGCCACCCGCAGAAGCCGTAGCAAAATGCTTCCCGATATTCTTCGACCAGGTAAGCATTATATTACCCTCTATATTATCTTGAAAAGTCTGGTTCAGCGTATATCGACCTTTCAAAGCATCCTCTTCTGCAGTACTACTACCAACTTCGCCTGTATAATCGGGATAAGTAGCAGACCGCGGTGATAAAAAAGAAATAGCTTTACTATTCGTCTTCGAATAACTTACCATTCCATTGAATCGCAAAGAAGGAAGTATCAACCAATCGAAAGAAAAATTGTCATTGATACTTAAATCTTCATTCGTGTTTTTATTCCCTACAGAAGCTTCGTACAAAGGATTTACAGGAATATTACTACTGTTTCCCCATATATCAAACAAAGCTCCGCTTTCGTCCTCACAATAATAATTCTTATACAACTTATTATTTTCATCGTAAATAGGATAGAAAGAATTTATCTTCGCATAATCAGAGAAATTTCCGTAAGGAGATTCCTTCGATTTTATACGCCCTACAGACAGATGATTGGTAAACAATAATTTATCGCTGTAATTGTATGATAGTCTCACGCCTATTCCATAATTATCGCGTGTAGAGCCTTTCATCACACCGGGATTCGTTGCATAATTCAAATCGATGCCATAACGCATACGACTATCACCACCGCTCAGATTCAAAGAGTGTTGATAGCCTACAGTATTACGCACAGGCTGTGCCAACCAATCAGTGTTAACTCCTTGAGCTACCCAACGACAGATCTGATTGTATGCAGGAGCTAATGTTCCGTCATCATTACGATACATTCCCAACCGATCGTAAAGTTCAAGATTCTGCTTGGCATTGAGCAAATGATAGCTGGATAAATCGGGGAGATTAAAATTCATATTCAAACCATAGCTTACAATTAGCTGACCCGGTTTGGGCTGAATTGTTTTCACAACGATGACACCATTTGCCGCACGAGATCCGTAGATAGCACCGGCAGCAGCATCTTTCAAAATAGTAACAGATTCTACCTGATTCATATCCAAATCGACGATTGCCGATAATGTTGTCTGGTATCCATCCAATATAAACAAAGGCTGATTAGGATCATTCATCAAACCCGATTTATCAACATTCTCAAATCCTTGAAAAGAACTTTCACCACGAAAACGAATTTTGGGCATTGTATTAGGATCCGAACCCATCTGGGTATTTTCAGTGAGATTGACAGAAGGATCGAGAAGACTCAAACTCTTTATAATATTTTGACGACCTACCGATTTCAAATCATCACCTTTGAAAACAGTTGCATTACCCGTAAAACTCTTCGCATTATGAGTAACCAAACCCGTCACAATTACCTCACCAATCTCACGGATATCACCTCGCATCACAATTTTCATCCGCTCGCCTTTGAAATGGACCTTCTGAGTTTTAAAACCGATAAACGAAAATGTCACATACTCCACATCCTCTTCAGACGGAATATAAAAATTGAAATTACCATTCTCATTAGTTATACCTTTTATGCGAGAATTATCCAACGTTATATTTACGCCGGGCAAAGGTTCTCCATGCTCATCGACAACTTGCCCGTTCAGCTCGTTTTTTCTGACGGCCGCCTTATTCTTTTTTATAGCATGAATAGAAATAAAGATGCCCTTAATCTTATATGAAAGAGGATAATCTCCGATGATAGCCTTAACAGCATTTTCGACAGATACATTCTTCAAAGAGACAGATACTCGATAGTTCTGCACCTCATCATAAGTAAACAAAATCTTGTAATTGGAGGCCTGTTCTACCTTCTTCAAAGCAGAAGACATCGCTTCATTCCGACATTCCAACGAAATACGTTCATTCTTACTTTGTGCAAAAGCACAACAACAAAAAAACAATAAGAGTTGCAACAACAACAGCGCTCTAAGGCGCAAGGGACTTCTACAAAATTTTTTAAAGTTCTTAGATCTTTTCATATAAATAAACCTTTAAAACATGGATTTATTAATAATACGAAAATCTAACCTTTTAGTCCCTAAAAAACTTAATTCTTTTCCGAAATGATAATTTTATGGCCAGCCTTGCGAACAAATAGATATTCAAAATCATTCAAATTATCTACAACTTCATCAATTTTAGCATTTCTATTTACTATAAAATGTAAACGATACGCCATCAAAGACGATTTTTCTATTTCTATATTGATGTTATACCAACGCCCCAAATCAGACAGCACATCAACAAGAGGCACATCATCATAATAGAGAAAGCCCTCTTTCCATTGTATATAATATTGTGGATCCACATTTTTGATCTTCATTTCATCATTAGTCAACGAAACATCCTCTCCAGGTTGAAGAAATACTTTCTTAGCCGTCCCCGCAACATTCACAATCACCTTACCTTCTATAAGCGTGACATGAGGGACAGACTTGTCGTAAGCCCTAACATTAAACTCCGTCCCTACAGCCAAAGTTTCCAAACGTCCGGAACGCACGATGAAAGGCTTTGAAGCATTTTTCGCTACTTTAAAATAAGCTTCTCCCTCCAAAGTAACGATTCTTTTCGAGCCTGTAAACTTCACCGGGAATATTAACTTACTATCGGTATTCATTATTACTTCAGTACCGTCATTCAAAATCACCTTATAATCTTTTCCGCGAGGAGTTATTATAGTTTTCACGTCAGCAATATTAGATTCCACATTCGTAAAGTCAGCCTTTTCAGCATTAACAACAGCTCCTGTCAATTGAGGATTTATTCGAGAGCCTACAGGATAGGCCACACCATTACCACTGCCCGTGATTGTTACTGCTTGTTTTCCTTTTTGAGCCAAGAACACTGTGACAGGGCCGTTAAGAACCGACTGCCGTTGTGGACGAAAAACATATAATATAACTAATAAAGTTAAGGTAGCAGCTATTGCACCAAAAGAGAAATAACGCAGCTGCATCGAAACGTTGTAATGAGTTCTTCTTTTACGCTGTTTCTCAGAACGATGAATACTTTGCTGTATCTTAGTCCATTCCGTATCGATTTCGGGCGGAGCATAAGCTTTTCTAAGCATAGCTTGCTCGCATTCGAACTCTAATAATTCGTTCGAACGATCTTCTACCTTTTTATTTGCATCGAATAAGCTATCCATCTTTTTAGTTGTTCTTATATTTATACGGATTAGATTTAATTTAGTTACCGGCCTTTCTTATATTTTACAGAAAATTTACTTCTTATAATATCCAGCCCTTTCATTATTTGTTTTCTGACACCACTTTCCGTAAGTCCTGTCATTTCAGCAATTTCCTTATATTTCTTTTTGTATAGATAATTTTGCTCCATAATAAATTTCGTTTTAACAGGAAGCAAATCCAGTTCGTGCATCACATCAGAACATCTTCTGTCCATTTCACTCCAATCCTCCGCATCCAGTTCCGATGTCAAACGATCATACGAATTTATATATATATATTTGGTTTCTTCATGACGAATATGATCTATACATAGATTACGAACGCACGTCAGCATATACGACATCATTGTCTCATAGTTTATCGTATCTATTTTTTCCCAAAGAGAGCGGAAAGCTTCACCGACTATATCCTTAGCGACTTCTGTATCGGACACAAAATGGAGTGCAAAATAATACAAGTGAGTATAATGTTCCTTGAAAAAGTCTTCGTAAACCTTTTCTTTATCTTTTCCCAAAAGTGTGTTTGCTTTATTCATAAACATTATTCATCACTCACCATACTATTTGAGCACCTTTCCTTATAGGTAACATACAGGATACCACTCAGACAAAAAGCCAGCTACAATTAAAGAAGGCTAAAACAATATCAAGTGCGCGAACACAGATTGGATCAGCATCTATAACGAGCCTAGCATTCAAGTCTTACAGATCAAAGGCGTTATGATTACATGCAAAAAAGTATCTTTCATATATCTCATTATCACGCATATAAATATATTGACATAGTCCAAGACAAAACACATTATCTTATGTTTGGCGCCAAAAATAGTTATTTATTTTCAGAAGTAAGTTCATTTTCGAAAGAAAAATATTCAAAAAAAAAGATTCAATCACCAATGCATGAATAAAATACGCCTCATTACAACACAGAGGATACCCCAGAGTGTATCATTCTACTCCCTCATGTTGCCACCTGAATAGATATTCGGGCGATGTTAGAACCGGGAGTTTTAAATCTGCTCGAAACAGAAGCACAAAAGCTTACAGAATCGGCTGTCAGCAGAAAATAGAATTTTAAAGTTAATTTATGAGACAAAAAAGTATTTATTCACGTCATTAATGAAATACCGTAGTCATAGATGGTACATAATGACAATTCTTGGCTTAAATTTGTTTTCAATTAAAGAGGGCCAAATAGATGAAAATAAAAGTCATTATTTCGATTGTAACTATAATCTATCTGTACTGTATACCGATATGTTCGCAAAATTTGGAGGCGGGAATTCCGACTCCTTCTATACACTATGGTATTGCTCACTTAGAGATCAGATTATCTAATAAATGTACGGTTAAAAATAAGAGCTATACCGGAGAGCTTTCCGTATCAGATCCTTTTTATGGAGAACGCGATATAGCCTTTGCCAGAAAAGCCGACGGTTATTATAAATTCGATATTCCCGTCCTGTTTGGAACGTTCGCCCATTACGAAATAGGGAATATTCAAGGTTGGTGTAACCTATCACCGAAAGATACTACAATTATATCTATTGGTGCCAGCGGAACTGCTGAGCGGAAGAAGATTCTGAATATAGACGAAAAGGCTTTTTTGAAAGATATTTTTGCCTTTATGACATTAAAAGATTGGGATAGAGAAATTCCTTATGATAAGAGTAAGCCAAATACAGCAAGAAATATTTTTTCCCATTATTTAGCCTTAAACGATTATGCTTTGAGGCAAATAGATTCTTTAATTCTTCCATCAGGAGAGAAAGAGTTGAGTAAGGTGTTTTTTCAATCATCCATATTGAGTAGTTTATTCGACTATGCCAAATCCAATAAAGAGATGTCTACTGATAGAATAAATGAAATGAAAGCCGACGGCAAGTTCTTCCATTTTTTGAAGCAATTTGATTTGAATAATCCGATGTATTTGTATGCAGGAGGAGGAGGCTTATATTCAGATTTCTTAAACTTCCTGCTGTCAGATAATCTGGTCTTAGGGATTTCTCCGATTGGAGATGAGCCTATACTCAGATGGATACAAGATGTAAAACAAAAGTTATCGGACAAAGTGGGCTTTAATGATGGAATTTTCTATGATGAATTGATAGTAGCTGCATATTGTAAATACTTAAGGGATAATATCCCACTAACTGATAATCAAAAAACACAGATAACAGATTATTTCCATGGCAATTCTTTTGAACAATATTTATTGGCAATGAACAACGAATTGCTCATACGTATACGTATAAAGGATAGTAATAAAGCTCAAATCTGTCAGGTTGGTTGCAAAAAAGATTTTCTGAGAACTATTGTCAAACAACACCGAGGGAAAGTCATTTACATAGACTTTTGGCAAACCTGGTGTGGCCCCTGCAAGCAGTCTATCAAAGGACTGGAATTATTAAAAAGATCTGTACTGAAAGATAAGGACATCGTTTATATTTATATTGCAGGGCAATCGTCTCCATACGAATATTGGAAAAGGAGTATCAATGAAATTGCAGGATTGCATTACTACCTATACAAAGGAGATGAAGAATGGATAAAGCAGGAGTGCAATATTCAATCTTATCCAACCACATTTATTTATGATAAAAGGGGGCACCTTATAAAGAGGGGATTTCTCGATGAAGTTGTTATCGTAAATGCATTACTCAAATGAACAAACAAGGAGTGTCATAATACCTGAAAACAAAAAAATAATTAACACGTTAATATAACTATGAATGATCTTTCACTTCCATGTCTGCCTATGTTATATGCTCCATGTGCCCCAAAACATCATCTGCGAGCACATCGCCCTGCATACGCTGCGATGGTCTATATCTGCACCGATCCATACTCTAAAGTGTATCATCCCAGTCCTTCATGATAGATGTTCCGGCGATATTAGAGCCGTAAGCTTGAAATCTGCATAGAATAGGAGTAGAATGGCTTGCAATATCTGCTATTAGCAGAGAGGGGGAATGATAATGCAATTTGTCTATTCGTAGATTTCTTATTGCAAAGATGAGATAGACGAAGCATTATTTTTTATGATCGCATTACATCCTAAAGTCATGGTTGTAAATTCGGTGTTTAAAATCTGTTTCATAAGTTGCCGATATAAGTATAATCTTTCAAAAAGCCTTTCTCCGAAATACTTTCTATTGAATTTGTAACAGAACTCATTCAAATATTCCTTTAGGAACTCCGACTTTATGCCGTGATATATTTTTGTAAACAAAGACTCAGCATTGCTAATGGCAATGTGAATCCAAGGTAGGATCTTCGATATTTCTTCCGGTGCTACAACTTGTGACTTGTGTTTACGGTAATTCTTGTGCAGATGCGAATGGGATTTCCAGGCATCTGTAGTTATGGATGATTCACAGTATCGATCTTCCCCTCCATTGTCGAAAAGGATTGCTTTGTCGCCGTTAATAAATGAATGGCAATAAACCAATAGCGAAATGGTCGTTTGGAATTCTCCATAACTGTACCTGTGCGAATACTCATTCGGTGGTGACAATGTTTGCATTCGTAACACAATTTGTCTGATTTTCAATAGAAGTCATGCTTGCCGCAGAGAGGGCCTGTTTTCACCTGCTTATCACGAGTTCCCTTTAGCTTTGCTATACATGACGATTCATCAGGAAATTGCATTACGAATTCTAATAGTTTCATCTTTTAATCTGTTTTTTTAAGACTTCACAAAGGTCCTTCTTTATTTCAAATCTCACCAGTTTAGGTAGGATTTATTGCAGACTATCATAACTACCAATTATGACGGATTACTTGACTTTACTGCAGAAAAATTTGGTAAAACGTAGAACGTTATTACAATGACAAAATTGTATAGCTGATATTCAAAACAAACCTTTACAAAGCCTTCAGAATGTAATCCTAATTTCTTTTATAGAAGACGGTCGCTATTGCCAGCAAACAACATGCTCCTCCAAATAAATAAACTGCATGGTAATTTAACCATCCGGCTATCAATCCTCCTAAAGGACCTGCAACGGCCAAGGCAAGATCAACAAATGCAGCATAGGCTCCTAAAGCAGTCCCCCTCATCTGAGTATCTACTTTTTTAATAGCCAATACTCCCAACGCTGGATAAACAAGTGATGAACCGATTCCAGTCAACCCACACCCTACGATTACCATTGCCTTAGAAAACGGAAATCCCATAAGGGCCTGCCCTATTGTCTCAATAATTAAGGAAATTAACGCAACAACATATCCTCCATATTTGTCAGAAGAAGAGGAAAAAAATACGCGCGTCATGACATAAAATATTCCAAAAGTCAAGAAAGCCAATGAGGGATTTCCCCAATTATTGGACATGAAGAACAAAGCAATAAAGGAAAGAAGGCAACCATATCCGATTGAAGATAATGTCAAACCAAAACCATATTTGGCAATACTTCTTACTACTTTATAGAATGGTTCTCTTACATGTGTGTTGTCAAAGGGAATAATAGGTAGTTTTGAGGTTAAGAGCAAGCTTACAAGGGGCAAAATAACGATAAAAGGGAAAGCAGAGCTAATGCCCCATTTCTGAATTAGCAGAATTCCCAATGGAGCCCCCGCAATTATACCACCATAGATGGCAATTCCTATCCAGCTCATCATTTTGCCTGAATTTTCAACTCCGGTCAAACCTATCCCCCATGTCGCTGCGCCTGTAACGACCAGACTTTCAGACATCCCGTGAAAAATACGTGCCAGTATCAGAATTATCAATGCTGTTACAGGATGTTGGATAAAGATGGTACTAAGACAATAAACAACTCCTGTAAACATTATTAATATTACTCCAGAAAGGTGACTTTTTTTAGCCCCTTTCGTATCAGTAATTTTTCCGGCATACGCACGAGTCAATAGAGTTGCCAAAGATTGCATTGCAATTGCAACTCCAACCCAAAAACTACCGAATTTTAATTCGTTCTTTATGAGTTCCGGTAAGACTCCCAAAGCTATTCCCATCGTAAGATAAATCACAAACACCGAAAGAATAACAGGTATTGCAGTTTTATAAAAAATAATGGTTTGTCGCTTATCAATTGTATTCATAATAAATTTTATTTTAGATATGCAAAGGTAAAGGTTTCACGAAGACTTAAAAATGTAAAATAAGGAGTAATGATTGGACAAATCGAAGTAAATACCTATTTTTGCATGCACATGTAGTTTTATTTAAATATGGCTGATAAGAAAAATATATTACTTCATAAATCATCTGAACGTACTCCTGAATTTTTGGGATTACACATACAAGAGATAGAAGAGAAGAGTAACAGAGAACGTTTTAAAAAAGACATTCATCGCGACGATAATTATACGTTCTACATACAGGAGAAGGGAGAATTAGAAATAATGGTGGATTTTAGGAACTATTGTATTCGCAATATGTCCATTGCTTTTATTTGTCCAGGCCAGGTTCATCATTATTTGAAATATTCTGGTATTAAGGGCTATTTCCTTTTTATAAACACCGAATTAGTTAGTGATTGCTATAGAAAAATACTGGAAGATAATCAACATTTAAAACAAGCTACATTATTAGATCCGGAATCATTATGCGTATCAGCTGTTCATTTGTTAACTAAGCAAATAAGAAACTATAAATATGATATTGAGAGAACTGTAATTCACTCTATGGCAAATAGTCTCATAGGGATGATTACCGCTGAATTTTTGAAAAGTGAAAAATTCTATGTTCTTCAATCCAGTAGAAAAAGTGAAATTGCTTTTAATTTTCGAAAACTGGTTCGGGACAACTTTCTAAAGTTAAAAAAGCCCCGAGATTACGCTTCCCTTTTATATATATCTGTTCCATACTTAAATGAAGTTATGAAGGAAGAAACCGGTTATTCTGTAAATTCTTGGATCCATCAGGAAGTACTCCTTGAAGCAAAGAGATTGCTTGCTTTTACAATGCTTAGTTCGAAAGAGATTGCCTATGAATTGGGATATGAAGATCATACCTATTTTTCCAGATTATTTAAAAAACACGTTGGTTTGTCTCCTCTGGAATTTAGAAAGGTCAACCTCAATTTGTCTAATAACAACCAATAATAACTCATTTCATATATTTTAAATTATTGCTGTCCGGTAAAAATTAATTGATATCATATTTTAGTACTTAATATAAACATAGAAAAGAAGACAAAAGAAATAATACAACCGATATGGCAGACAACAAGAAATATAGCGTCCCCAACTTTGACGAATACTGCACGCAAGCATATTGAAGGCGATATCAGCATTGACGAAGTGAAGAAACGAAAGAGGCAGACAGGGTTTCTGCTAACATCGCAAGAATCTTAAACGAACAGTCGTTTGCCTTTTCGATCACCGGCTTCACCTCCATTCATCGCCGATTGTTTGACGGTGTCTTCAAATTTGCAGGAAAAAATCGCGATTACGACATCACAAAAAAAGGATGGGTGCTTCGTGGCGACACGGTGCTGTATGTCAAGGCAGAAGACTTACGAGGAGCTCTGGAGTATGATTTGAAACAGGACCAACTATAGAAATATAAGTAAGGGCATAGAGCCGTAAGCATTGTACCGCATATTTCAATATGCTCCGGAATATGCAGGTTATCACAAATTGTGATAACTCTACTTGAGTTCGGAATAAGAAATCAAGCATTGTCTATAAGAATTAGTTTGAAATCTACGAGAACCACGAAAACGACCAAATCATCCACATCCTTGAGATAAAACGATAATATCTCAAAACTTTATTTTGACCAACAATACGGAGTTTACCGAGGGCTTACAACTTTATTGTAAATAAACGGAATAAAACAGCGAAGCCCTCCGACAAAGGAAGGCTTCTTATTCCGTTTTATAGTGCAGTACATCGAGACGTTAGTGTTCATACCCTCAAATTCATCTTAATGACTATTTCGGCTTTGGTGCAAAATTATCACGATACAACGGACTGTAACAAAACTGGCCAAGCTATTGTCGCCCGATAGAAAATGTAAAAATGGCATTTTATTCATTCTGTACCAACCTTTACAGACAAACAGATAGAGCAAGAAGTATTACTACATTTCTAACAAAAGCTCCGATATTCTCACTATCTAGAAAACATTTTACAAGCATTCTGACGCCTAATAGATATTTTATCCATTTCTATTTGTTAGCTATGGATTTTAGAACATAAGAGAGTTTTCAGAATTTCACTTTTAAAAGTAATCGATTATCAAGAATTTTTATATACCTTTGCATAGACAGCTAAAAATCAAGTCATGGACAATGATACTAAACAAATATTGTTGGAACTTCTACAGATGAAATGCCCTTCTGGTAACGAAGAGCAAGTCACTGACTTATTTGCTTATTCCATATCTCCATATGTAGATGAGGTAACAACGGATGCAAATGGTAACAAAATTGCTCATAAAAAAGGAAATGGCAAGAAGGTTGTCTTAATGGCTCATGCCGACGAAGTAGGGCTATTGATTAGCTATATCGACAATGATGGATTTCTATACTTTAATGAAGTAGGTGGTATTGATACGAATCTGTTACCTGGACAACGTGTGGCAATATCAGGTAAAAAAGGTATTGTCACTGGAATTATTGGGAAAAAGCCGATTCATTTGCAAGATAAGAAAGATGGAAGCAAAGACTTAATGCCAGAGGATCTCTGGATTGACATCGCAGCTAAAGACAAAGCTGATGCTATGGAAAAAGTTCAACTTGGATCTGTTGCATCGTATATTTCAATGCCTTTAATGATGTCAGATACGATTATTGCTTCAAAATCTCTGGACGATAGAATTGGGGTAGCTATTCTAATTGGGGTAGCAAAGAATTTACAAAATAGCATGTCAAACTATGATCTCTACTTTGTTGCGTCAACCCAAGAAGAACTTGGTGCAAGAGGGGCACAGACTGCGACAGAAGCAATTATCCCAGAAATAGGTATCGCGATAGATGTGACACATGCTACAGACTATCCAACAACTTCACCAATCAAAGATGGAGATATTAGTTTAGGCAAAGGTGTTGTCATTCCTCTGGGTCCTAATATGAACAAGACTCTAAGTCAGTCTTTTATTAATATCGCAGAAAATAATAAGATTCCGCATCAGATAGAGGTCATAGCAAAACCGACAGGAACAGATGCAAGAATGATACAAGTAGCAGGTAAAGGCGTTATGACTGGGTTATTGAGCATACCTTGTCGATATATGCATACCCCTAATGAGATTGCCTCATTAACTGACGCAGATAATGCAATTGCACTCTTGTCAGAATATTTACAGAATTGAGATCATTAACATATATGTTTAATTTAAAATATTTCAAAATGAAAAAGGACTTTGAGATTTCTTTTAATTGGGAAGTAAAAACAGCTGAAGATACAGAACGCGTTGGCGCTATGTATTGTTTCAAGCGTTGCGATGTAAATGAGAATTAATCCCCTGATCAAGGATTATTTACATATAGCATCCCCCAATTGGGTTGTGTTCCAAGACTGCAAAGTCTTAGAACACATTTTTTTTAAATCAATGCTTTTATTAGAATGAAAAAAAGTGGTTCTGTAAGCAGTCTTGATAGATTTTATTTTGCTGGCGACATCATTTTCCGCCAATGCAAAGAAGGTTGGTTAGTGGTTTCTATACAGTCAGCAAACTGGCTTGTTATAAGCACTAACTTTCAAAAAGAATTATTAGAACGGTTCATTGCAGGTGATACCGTTGGTGATGTTTATTCGCTAATTACCAGCGAAGACGAAATGACTCAGTTTAAAACGTTATTGGCTGCCATCTTTGCGCGACAATTCGCCAGTACGGAAAAAGCTCCTGATCTTCAATATTTGGAAGGCTATAAAATGCTGAATTGTTATCTTACAAATTCATGCAATCTTAGATGTGAACATTGCTTTATGAACTCTGGAGAAAGATTAAAAGACGAGCTCACAGCTAACGAATGGAAACGTATACTAAAGGAGTTTAGAGCTGAAGGTGGAGAAACTGTCACCTTTTCCGGTGGAGAGCCATTAATGAATAGCAGTTTTGAAGATCTTGTTAAATATGCGTCTACTTCGGGACTCTTGGGCACAGTACTATCTAATGGCATTCTATGGACTCAGGAAAAGATCAAATCCTTATCTCCTTATATTAGTGAAGTGCAAATAAGTATTGATGGCGTTGACGAGCAAACAAATGCAAAAGTTCGCGGTAAAGGACATTTTGATAAGATTGTAGATACAGTCATATTGTTTGCCAACGAAGGGGTACGTACTTCTGTAGCAACAACCTTCACTTTAAAAAATCTAGAAAATAACATGGACGAACGGTACAAGCAGTTTGTCACTGATATCAAGAGCCAATGTAAATATCCTGTATTTTTTAAATTAAGCAAGAAAGTTCTCAAAGGAAGAGATACAATCTATACCGATTCGGAGAACTTGGAATATTATCATCGCATCCTAAAAATAGAGCAAAGTTTGGATCCTTTTGCTCAATATAACAACTATATGGAGGGTCACACTCCTAACCTTGTTGAAAGGAATTGTGGATTTGGAGGCATTTCCGTCGGTGCTGATGGCGAAGTGTACTATTGCAATCGCATTTCTGAAGTAGAATCTTATGGCAATATAAAAGGAAAGCCGATAAAACAATTTATGGACAAAGGACACGAACTTCATTTACAAACTTCTGTCGACGCCTTAACACCATGCAGAGATTGTCACTTACGATATATTTGTTGTGGCGGATGCCGCATTGATGAATGTAACTTTCATGGAAAGCTGAAAGGGCATAATGGAGAACTTCTTCAAACGAAATGTAATGAAGAGAGCATACAGCGTTTGGAACAGAAAATGATTGATAGCTTTTTGTTCTATTATAAATTTTAAAGTTTTATGGCATATCGGTTGATTTGTATATATGAAACGCGTGATAGTCATACTCCTGAATTGCGAATCGAAATTAATAAAGATGGTAAAAGCAATTCATTAGCTCCTTTTATGCGCAGAGTTAGTTTAGACGATCTCTTCAAGGGAGATGTCAAAGCTGACGAATGTATGCTATCACTGCTTGACCATGCCGGATTACAAAAACAACCTTTCCGAATAGATAAAAGATTACTTCTTGCGACTCCCGTAAGAAATCTCTTGCTTAATCACCCATGGAATTACCTACAACTAAACGGAAAAGGGAGTGCAAAGCATACAGTATGTCCGCTGAGTAGTTTCTATCGGTCTCCAGATATCCCTACAGGTAAATTGCTTGGAGGAGAATTATATATTGATAACTTGAATACCTGGAAGGATAAGATGAGTGTTCGGATACTTTATGATGAGGCTTTCAATAGCTTTTATCCTACATTTTCAGATTTGCCCTTTATCACTCATAACGGCATTTTACTGAATAGAAATAAGTATGCAGAAGCCGCTCTTCTTCATACGTTGGGTATGGGATATAATGAATCAACAGGCACATTTTCATTACCCGACTACGATACGACGTCTTTGGAGGAATTAACAAAGAAAGGATGGAAAATCTACATTGCCAATCAATCTAAGTCTCATTCGCAAGTATATGCTCACAGAGAGCCTTCCGGAATCATCTGGTTTTCAACAGAAAATCAAGCAAAGACAGACTTTGCTCAACAACTTTTAGATGGTTTCCTGAAAAGCCGAAATTATCACGAAGCTGATGGAGTAAAAACATTTTTCAAGAAAGAAGATGCCCAAAAAGCAGATGAAAAATCTCTGGCAGAAGAACTTGGAATTCCTTTTAATGCTCAAAATGTTTATGCTGAGGAAATGTCATTGACTGACGCCGAGAAAATCAAGATAGAAGATAAATTAAAGAAAACACTTCATGCCACTTTACGTCCTTATCAGATGGAAGGTGTAATGTGGCTGCAGAAACAGAGAAAAAATGAACACGGATGCCTGTTGGCAGACGAAATGGGACTAGGAAAGACCATTCAAGTTATTGCGCACTTATGTTGTCTTCGCAATGAAGCAAAGCACTTAGTCATAGCACCTACTTCATTAATTTATAATTGGCAAAATGAAATAAATGCTTTTGCCCCACAGATTCTAAAAAATCTCACTATTGTCAGCTATGACATGCTACGCATTCATTTGGATGATTATATAGGTAATGAATACGATACAATCATCATAGATGAAGCTCAGATCATAAAAAATCGGCAAACCAAGAAATATCAGGCTATCAGCAAGCTAAAGTGTAAGCATAAGATTATACTTACGGGAACACCTATTGAAAATTCAATAGACGAACTTTGGTCACACTTCATGATGCTGATCCCACAACTGAAAAGTTTGTATAAGGCTCTGCGAAGCAAAGATATCCAAGGCAATCCAGAGGCATACGTGAGTCTAACCAGCAGATTTTTAAAACCATTCATTCTTCGCAGAACAAAACAGGAAGTATTATCAGATCTGCCTGAAAAGATAGAGAAAACGGTTTATATAGAACTGTCAAAAAAAGAAAGAGGAACATACGAACGTGTACATACTGCCATCCTTCAAGCTTTTGCAACAGGATTGAGTGGTCGTGTGAGTAGCATTGCCTTGGAAGGGCTGCTCAGATTACGTCAGGCATGCGTATCTACTAATCTTCTACCCCAAAGCATAAGTGGCTCTTCTCTTTCTACCAGTACTAAGCTTCAGACTGCCATCAACTATATAGAGACGTTTAAATCCGAATGCAAACAAGTCTTGGTTTTCTCCCAGTTTGTAAGTGCATTGCACGAGATGGAAACGCTACTCAAAGTTGAAGGTATACGATTTGTAACTCTCTATGGCGATACGCGCAACAGAAAAGTACCTGTCACCCAATTTCAAAAGGATAAATCAATTACAGTCTTTCTCATTAGCCTAAAAGCCGGTGGAGTGGGTCTTAATCTGACTTCAGCCGATAGAGTCATTTTGCTTGACGACTGGTGGAATCCTGCAGTTGAAGATCAGGCAATGGGACGTGCTCACCGTATCGGACAAAAGAACAAGGTTATAGTTCTTCGTTTGGTATGTAAGGATACTGTAGAAGAGAAAATACTTCAGCTACAAGACAAAAAGCGCTACACCATTGATTTATTCAATGGCGCAAATGATAATCTAAGCATGGAAGAGATCAAAGAACTTATAGAATAGCCGATTGACTATTTTTTGCTTCTTCTTTTTACTGTTTTTTTTTTATAAATATCGCGACAGAAAATCGTTTGTCTTGATCAGCGTTTTTGTCGCATTTACTGATTAGGCATTCAAATATGTCATCAACATGAAACACATTATTTTTTTCAACATCTACATTTAGAATCTGACGTGCTTTAAGAAACTTATCTATAGGAGTAGCGTCTTCCTCAGAAAGATTTCCAATTTTAAAAAATTTATTAAGAAGTTCTTTATAGTGTTCACCTTTCTCTTTATCATCTACTATATCTTTATCTCTATTTTTGTCTTCTTCTGTTACTTTATAATATAAAAATACACATTCCTTCTCATCTACGTTTTCTCTAGAAAGATAAAATTGTTTTGACACTTCTAAATACTTCCAAACCTTTAGTGCATCATATTGATTTGTCTTTAAGACATTGCACTCTTTAAAAAAGACATTTGCCATAATCTATAAAATTAAGTTTCATATTTAAATTTCTGTTCAATAGACATTTCACGTACTCTATCCAGCCAATCAATGATTGCTCTTGGCGAATTCTTGTGTTCTTCGGTCTGATTACGTTCTATAGCCAAAGCTATAAGCGAATACTCACGTTCAAGCGAGGTAGAAAACACACCTTGATCATCAGTATTAATTGATACAGCAATATTATGGCGAGGATATGGCGTAGACAAGCCATAGTTAAAGAACTTAATAATGGGGTGTTCGTCATATCGTTCCATCTCACCAATTTTGAAATTAGAAGAAGGATTACATTCTATCGCAATATGCTTTTCTTCAATCTTGTCCAGCAAGTTTTGCTGAATTTTTTCCAATAAGGTAAACCATTCTTCCAGATACTGAGTAGGTATTGTGAGTGTATCAGCATGATAACCTCTATCAGCATATTTAAATGAATGATACGCATCAAAAAGCTCTCTGGCTTTTTCGTTTCTTAGAGCACTCTCTACACAGACATGGTGATTCATACCAGCATAGGCCCATTGTTTATCGATTATAGTGTTCAATTTCTTCAAACTTCCAGAATCCAATTCTGTTCCTATGATAGGAGAATTCCCTCTAAGAAGCCATGATAAGTAATAATCATCAATATTATTAGATAAATAATCATCCTCATTTTCATTGAAGAATGAGTCAATAATATCCTGTCCTTTTTGTTGTTTACTTCTATAGATTTCATTAAAATATTTCAAAAACATCATTTCCAACCATCCGCATAATGGAGTATACCCCATCAATCGGATGCATTTGTGATGCAACCAAGCTAAGTTGTCTATAAGAACTTGTGTACTGGCGCAAATAGAATAATACCGCTTCTTGTAATAAGTCCTTACATCAGTACCAAGTACTAAGGCATGACCAATTCGGTCTCCATTTTTTAAATCTAAAAAGATAAGAGCTTCTTCTACAGCACGAAGTCCATCAGCAATATCCATAAAGTCTTCACCCACATGATAGGTTATATTCAGGTCAAGAGGGTCATAATCAAGATCGTCATCCGTCTTTATTTCATGACCTCTTAAGAACCTAAATGCCTGCGCATAAACTTCGGGTCCACAATAGATCTCCGAATTTGCGGCATCAAGTCCCACTACTTTACCAATTAAAGGATGACTTTCTCTATTATTTCTGAAGTTATAGATGGCATAAGCCTGATCTTTTATTTCTTTACGCAATTCGAAATGTCTGTATTTCTTCCCAAACTTTGGTTCGTCACGTTTTTTGATAAAATGGAATATAAAGTCATAGTGTTCTTCATGCGTTTTTCCTATCTCTTTACATATAGTTTCGAGTGTTTTCTCAATTCCTTCAACAGTATCCTTTGGAACGATACGTGCCTCTACAAATCTTTTATCATCTTTGTGTTTTCCTCTCCCTTTTTCCAAAAATCCCTCAATAGCAGCCTTATAAAGAAGATGATTATAGGAATCCAACATATAGTCTGTCTTCCTTTCTTCATAACTGGCAAAGTTAGCAAAGCCGACCCTTTCATTCAATTGCAATACTTCATTTCTGAAATAATTCTTATATGCAAGATAAGCATAAAAAAGTGTCGCGATATCAGCCCGCTCGTTCTTATCGTCCTCATAAATGACTTTAAATACCGAATACATAAGCTCTCGTTCTGAAGCCAAAACCTTATTTTCTATAGGTTCCTTTCCGTAATGAGTCACTTTAATATAGTCCACGACATCTTCATCCTTCAATTCATCTTCAAAATGTTGCTTTTCTTTGAATATATTAAATTGCTCCTTTGATAGTTCTTGAGTCCTTTTGCGTCGCTTATCAATGTTATCTTGGAAATAAATTCTTTTAAAATCTTTTTCTTTATTCATCAGATCAAACAATTCTGTTCTGTTGTCATTCATCAAATCAATATGAAGCTGACCTGACGTGTAATCTTGTGGAATACATCCCACAGCTCCGGCAAGATAATATCTAATGGCTGCAGCTCGTTTCATTTTTTCATAGAGATCCTCATCTGGAGTCTTATATTTTTGATAAAAACGTTTTGCTTCAAAATTCTTCTGCATAATGCCAATATGATTCATCAGACAAAGCCAACTCAAATCAACATTGTATGACGAACCCTTCAAGTGCATGTGCAATTCAACCATAGGTCTCTCAAAAAGTTGGTTAAGTTCCTTGCAATCATGTCCGACAAACGCATTCCAGTCAAAATTCTTACGTTCCTTCTTCAAATGCGCATCTTTTGAGGCTAGAAATGATGTAGTCAGCAAATCCTCTCCAACGAGAGTGGTAAGTAGGTGCCACCTGAGCAGATTCTTATATCGACACAAAGGAACAGCGTCTCTCTCTATCAAACATTTTGACGAGAAATGGAGTAAAATGTTGTAAACTGAATCTGATTGATGAAACTTAAAACTCATACAAGAATCATCTGGCACCATCCACTTAAATTGGACAATCTGGCCCAACATAGATAACTGATCAATCGTACTTTCACTATCCACCTGAAGCAGTTTGTTCACAACTTCAGATTCCTGTATATTTGAATCCAAGTGAGATATTTCGGGGCTTTGTTCTTTTGGGGGGTATTGACTTTCTTTGCGATAAAACCCTGCATTCTCCAGAATTTCATCTCCATTAATTTTTATAAAAAGTGCCTTTATAACTTTGCTTAAATTCTCCATAATATTTGTAGATCTTCATTTAACAGTTAACTTCGATAAGCAGGTAGCATATCTATACAACAATCGTGCCGTGAACTATTCGTTTTTTGGGGGCATAATTTGAAAGCAAATTTAAATAATTTTGAATAGAATATCATATTATTATTAAAATAAAAATTGTTAAAAATGATTCTATCTGTAAACAGAAAGTATGTTCGAATTTCTTTTACCATATTGAGTTATCTACATTTGTTGAATTACAAATTTTCACATAGCTAAAAACAAACAGTAATGCCGTCGTTGTCGTATGTTAGTCTTTCGGTGACGTTCATACGACAACAAAAAAAACATACATACGTGGATGGGGTGAAGAATGGATTATCGGTGAAATTTTGCAGATACCTACCCTGTCCCATTACTCTCATAAGCGAAGAGGAACATTTTACAAAAAGCATGAATGTGATAACCAAAACGGGCATTAACAGCCCCCATTGTCAACCATTCCAGAGCGGAATACCCACAATACACGGCAAACCTTACCCCAAAAAATAACTAACGTATGTCGCTACCATAACTTCCGTTACTTACTGCGGTAACTAACGTTAGTTATCATGACAACTAACGTTAGTTTCGTCTACAACATCCGTTAGTTACGGCTGCGACATACGGTTGATTTTTTACGACACAGATATACCGACAACAAAGAGGATGGACGTGGATAGGGCGACGGACGGAATATCGGTGGAGCGAACGAAATAGTTTTGTGTTGTTCTATTTTACCAAAATTGCGGAATGTGCGGAATAGAAATCCTATAAACTCAATATTTTTTTTATCGACTTATAGCACGTTTATCATTATGATACTCTAATTTAATGAAATATAATTACATAAAAATATAAAATAAAAAAAATTAAGGAGATAGGAATCCTATTCCGCACATTCCGCAGGGGTATGTCGATTTTCGAAGTCGTAGCATATTGTGACTGCGATTTTTGAGTTGACCAATAATTAAGCCACTTTTTGGAAAAAGCGACTGAACGCAATTTTTCGTTCAATTTGCTACTATTTCATAATGTCGCAAAAAATAGGCTTACAATAATATTATGTAATTATTGCAAGCCTTTTTAGTTCTATTTAATATTAATAGAAAAAGACCTTTTCACCCTAATTCCTTTGATTTTGGGAAAATAGGGAAATTATTGGTCAGAAAGGTAATAGCCCATCATTTGTAATATTTATTTCTCTTTCGTTTCAAATATATTCATTATAAATTTTTTGGGCTTCTTTGAATTTTCCATCTGTCTGATCCAGAAATTCGCGCGCTTTGCAGATGTCTGCAATCTTGGCATTGTCGCCTGCCAAGAGTATTTCTTTCGCCACGAATTTGTCGAAAAGGACATCCAGGTACGTAGTGGTACTTTTGTACTGAACGCAGTATTCGGCTTGCTCGGCAGTGAGCAAGTAGCATTCGTACAGCTTTCCATTTCTATCTTTTTTGTATTGAAAATTGCGACGTGCCAGAGCCTTGCCCATCCTTATTTGTGCGGCTTTGTCTATCACATATTCGGGATTGAAAAACTTGAGACGCTTCAGTATATCGCTCACCATATAGTTCTTCTTTTGTTGGCACTTCGAAGGATATTTGCGCACGTATTCCACCAGAAAATCATATTCGCCATCGTTGTTCTCGAACTGGTAGTTGTAGGCGGATAGTTCTTCCTGCTCCTGGGGCGTGAAGTAGTATTTGAAGCCCGTGTCGTGCAGATGAATGACTTGGATTGATTTGTATTGTGTAATCTTAAATTTTCATTCTTCTGTGCAGATTAAATCTTCATTTCTTTGTATAGACAAAGAAACAGAAGCAAAGAAAACTGCCGGCGCACGAATTTCACTCCAAATCAAGCGGTCTGGGCTTGAAAATTCATAAACGTTTCCGATAAGCGAGAGCAGAAGCCAAAGTTCTTTGGATTA